>TARA_R110002074_G_scaffold373069_2_pt1 | contig 107122 bp, 88 predicted proteins | sample TARA_R110002074 | Tara Oceans TARA_R110002074 (sample SAMEA4397215) | marine metagenome | biome: Polar Biome; feature: [MIX] marine epipelagic wind mixed layer (ENVO:01000061); material: water (ENVO:00002006), including particulate matter (ENVO:01000060) such as... | depth...
CTACTGTAATAACGCATTAAACGATTTAAGGTTTCATAAGACCCTGCTTGATATTCACTTACGCTTTTTACGCGTATCTTTTCTACAAACGCATCAATAACTGACTTTTCAATTAACCAAGAGCCGCCGGCCTTCGGCTTAACTCCGTGAATAACGCCATTTCTTAACAGCTCTTGCAAACAACTTCTCGATAACCCTAGATGAATCACTACATCTTGTAGCGTTAATTTTGATAACAGGCGCTGCGCTTGTTCATCCTGGCCTTTTAATACCGTCACCTGACGTATGCCTGAAGGTAGCGTTATAACTTGCCCCTCAATTGACCCAACCTCAATCCAGCGAACAATCCTCGAGATAACAGTATGGATGCGTTTGGCAAAGATCGTCCCAGACTCGTATCGAGCATATTGATCTTCAAGGTGACTAACCCAAGGATTTTTCTTGTCAATTATGTCCGGCCAGCTCTTAACTAAATAACTACCGAACTCTTCTACAAAAAACTGAAGGTCTGGCGATTCAAGTTCTTTATGGACCGCTTTATACAAATACCCAATGTTTGAGGATACCTTACGTTTGTTTAGTGCGGTTGCTAATGGCATTCGCATTAAGCGTTCAATGCTTCTTGGCCACCCCCAAAGAACAGCTGATGCTGACGCCATAATACGTGCCGCGGTCACAGTATTGGCCTTGATAGCGACTTTCCTGGGCTGAAATAGCGCGCCGTAGGCGTGATAAGCCCCGACTAAGAACACTAAGTGCTGAAGGGTGTGTGCTGATAATGCTTTTAATTCAGGTGGACACTCTTTTGGTATAACCACATTGAAGCCAAGTTTACTGGCAAGTAGCTGTGAAAGTTCAAAACCCTCACTCACAATGCGCTGGCTATCATCACTTCGTATTATATCTCCCCCCAATAACACGCTAACCATCGGTCGATCGATTGAATGGAGTCGTGTTCGGTGCTCTAAACACCACGGCAGCAGAGCATAATCCCAAACCTCTCGCAGGTAAGGTTTCGACTCTAAACACTGAAAGCACACCCGAAACATACCTTTTAAGATATACCGATCACTGCAGCGATCACGTTTGCCCAATATCATTTGAGCATCTGGAGCCTGTAGGTTACGTCGAACTAGTGACGCCAAATCAACCTCACACCTAAATGCAGTACTTAGAATTCCTAGCATTGATGCCGGTGATGAATAGCCATTCTCCGCTGTCAGCCGCCAAACATAGCCCCTAAAACTCTCATCGGGGTATGGCCTTGGGCGGGACAACAGATCCATTGTCTATCGTGCTTATACAACCAAGTCCTGTGATTGGATACACTCAAGCATCCTTAGAGTATCCCTGTAATTCAGCGGAAAATATCGCATGGGATAGAGCTTTTTTCGACCTTTCAACTGAACAATGTCATCTAAACCCAAACATCGACACAACGTATCATCTATGACTTTTAATACCGTGTGCTGATCCGCTCCTTTTAAAGCTGACTGCCTTTCTAAAGCCACTTCCAACATCGCTTGCGCCTGACAAGCTGAATCAATATACAGTTCATCATTAGCAGCCGCCTTTAGCCTGATGTTTTTAGGAACACCACCGTGTTTCAGGAGATGAACATCCTCTTTTTCAACCGCTTCTAGCGCACAGTTGTGTTTTAAGCACATGGGCAGCCAAGCAATGTTCCACTTCGCCAGCATCACTGGGTTTTCGCCCATACACTGCGGACAATAATGCTCTTTTGAGCGTAAGTGGTATTCAGGTAATAACAAATAATAGTAACGATACAAATTTTCATCATACGTATCGTCTTTTAATAATTGCACCCCTCGTTCAGCCGTCATCACATGGCCTGTCATATGCAGAAGGTGAACACCCGAGACATCTTTAAGCTTCACTTCCTCTTGAAGCTGACACGAGACCATTAAATCCACGGATTGAAACCCATTATTTCTAGCCAAGCCTCTTAAGTAGCAATCAAGGCTTTGGCCTTCTTCCGGCCAAGGGCGTGATATCAAACCCATTACAGTTCACCTTCTGCATAACATTCACCACAACGAATTAAACGCTCACGAATAAATGTTTTTTCGAAAGGGTTTCTTTTTTTATCAATAACATTCGAAATTTTGGTCTTAAAGGCTCTTTCTAAATACGCCTTGGATATAGCATCATCATTCCCAATAATCATGAGGCGAATGGTTTCCGCTAGTAAGGTGACGACATTTGAAATTCTTCCGTCAGTGGCATAATAAATGGCTTCTATCAGTATCGTAGAGCCCAACGCTTTTGTGTTCACCTTATATTGTGAGCTTTCCAATAATGTCTTTATAAGACTACAAAAGTCACCCGATGCTTCTTTAGTATTGATACTCCAACTTGTCATCTGGCATGCTTCAGAAAATCGGCGACGTAACTGTGCGTTCGCCTGTAACAGCCTCCTTAGGTAGGGGAGGCCAAAAAAGGCAATCGAAACCTTCGCTTCATTCATCAGACCCTTGAAGCAATCAGCTATCTTCGCGGGGTGTTTCAATACGTTTTTTTCAACGAAGTGCTGAACTTCATCAGCCACCAATAGTTTGGTTTCCGCTTTAATCAATAACGTAATCGCCTGTGAACGTAATTGTCGCTCTGTCGCTCGCTCACCAGGTGCTATACCGAGTTGATCAATAATGCCTCTATAAATAAATTTAATATCAGGGTTTGCAGGCACGTTGATAAAAACAATCGGGTGAACCGTGGTCTCCTCCATTCTTATGGGTGGGTATAGCGCTTTCAATTCCTCAATAATAGTAGTCTTTCCAGATCCAGTTTCACCTGTCACTATTAAACCAAACGGTTTACCGTATCGTTTTGTCCGCTCATACAACTCTATTGTTTTGTCCAACGTCTGCTTGTGAGCATCGAACCTAACCGTTGCTGCGTGAATTCTATTCGCTGCATCTTCTGCTTTAATATTTAGCATTATTCACCCTCCTTTCTATTTTCTAACTCCATCGTTACAACCCCTTCAAACCCGCTGTCTTGATCAGGATCAGGATTACGCTTAGCCTTACTCCCACTAGATATATGCCGCACCTGTGTTCCTGTTGCCTCCACACTATTGCCCGCCCTTTTTTTCGCGCTTTGTTTTCTTATTGCTTTATTCTTTGATACTTTCTCCTCTTCTTCCATTTTTTCAATATAAGCTCTGGCTTCTAATTTGACGCTTTCGGATACCGCATTTATGTTCTTATGATCTTGTTTTAGTTTTGCCTGAGTTTTTTTGTGCTTACGTAAGTCCCAACGCTCTGCAGCGTAACGCTGCTCGGTACAATGAACATCTATCAAATTTTTACTACACGGGTCTAGCACTTTTATAAGCGATAAATCATTCTTATCCCACTGTAAGTCTACTTTTAGCTTCATCCCGTGCTGCCTAGCCATGCTCATCAATTCAGGTGATTGATAAATCAAATTATTTATCTGTATTCCGTATTTTTGAACCTTACGAACATCTGACTTCCACAGTAATTGGTCTATTTCATCGATATTAACCACCGTTCTTGCTTGAAATGTATGTTGCTGACTGTTCCAGTAATTAAGCGGTGTCGTCTTAATCCCGCTATGAAACGTATTGTGATAAATATCAATGACCCAAATATGGACCGCTTCAATCAAAGCCTCTAATGTCCACACAGCTTCATCAGCACTGCTGTATTCATTGCTTTTTGTTATATATGAATTAAACGTCGTGCCTTTTAGACCATGAATAAGCCCTTCATTTAACGTTCTAAACACACGCTCCACTGTGCCCTTATGTTGAGGCGTGCCTTTTTTATTGTATTGAACATCGACATAACGACTAAAAACGTCCTTAACATGGTCTGCATGTAACTCAGCACCATTGTCCGTAATGATTTGGTCCATCAAGCCATAACACGGCCATTTTGACTTTATCTTATCTCCGTATTTTTCCTTCACGTAGCTTTTACTTAACACCGCATTTCTAAACGTATAAATAACCGATTCAATATTGGGCGTATGCATCGCAATATAAAAGCCCACAATCATTCTAGATTTACGATCAATCATGAGTGTTAACCACGGGTTTGCAATAGACATACCGGTGTCGGCGTCGATAACCGTAACATCCAATGGCGTATGGTCCAATTCAACTGACTCCAGCAAGTAGGTGGGATGCTTCCGTGTGTAACCATTCGGGAAATTTCTTTCAGCAGCAAGGAAACCTTTTTTGAGCTTAAGCTTTTCATACTCAGGCATATCGTTTAACCAGCGATATAAAGTTGATCTATGGGGCATAATCACATTTTCAAAATATGGATCCTCTTTAACCTTCTGATTCATTATCTCTTCAACTCTTGCTAGGGCTTTATTTTCAGGCTTTAAGTAATACTCTCTAACGCACACATCAAATAGTTCTTCTGCTTTACTTTTAAATGTAATTTCCATCCCATCGTCTCCTCTAATTATTTTTCTCGCTGCCTCACGTCGTAGCAATGAAAAACCATCACCTTTGCGAACTGATAGCCTGGTAAACCAGCGTTTAACTGTGCTGACTGAAGGGCATTGTTCATAATCATCTGTTGCTCTAGCATGTGTATTAATGATTCGCATAAGCTCCAGTGTCCCTGTCACTAAATAACCATTCGGATCAGTCACTGCGCCTATGTATCCCTTTTTGCGTTGAATGATTTTTCTCTGCGCATCATTGAGCAGCAACATACGGCAAGACTCTTCAACAATGTATTCACCCTCAGCTCCAGAATTATCTTTTGTAAAAACAACGCCGCCACTTTCAAGCAATGACAAAAAGTCTTCCATGGTCTTAGTCACCTCATCTCCATTTTTTATGTCCCTGAAACGAATTTGCTTATCCGTTATGGACGAGTGAACTACCTCAACCACATAAGATTTACCGCCCAATGAAAATTCATTACCTTTTTCAATAGAAATCAACATAATCACACTCCTTTATTTTACGAATTGTTGTATTGGCCATAACCGGCTGACTTAAATCTACAAATGCTAATTGCCGACCCAGTAGCTCCATGACTTGTTCTCTAGAACCACTCTGCCTCTCTAGTTCTTCAACTGTCGTCGACCCTTGTGGAGCAAGGCTTTTAAGTTCACTCAATGGGGTTACGCCACTGATTGCAAACCACCTAAGTCGCCGCATATTACTGATCTGGATTTGAGTCAACCCGAGGTCTTTCTCTGTTAACACCCTAAAACCGTAACCCTGTTCATTAAGGTGCTCACCGATCAGCTCATGCTTAAGAATGGTCTTCGGCTTTATTGCATACCTAAAGGGTTTGATTTCAACGTAATCAATAAAGCCATCCGTATTGACGACTTCGAAATCTGGGTAATACTTAAACGTGCTACCAGCATCAGGAATAGTGAGTTTGATGGGCTCTTCATAAAAATCAGCTACCTTTCTATCCCAGTCGAGGGCTAACCCCCAATTGGTTTGATGCAGCGACTCATAGCCATTAACACGACCCGTTTTTGATGAACGCGCCAACGATCGTTCTGTCAATTTACTCCTAGTAATAAGCTTTCTACCCGAGTGTTTACCGTTCTTTTTCATTACCATCTCAGACCTCCATACGCCGTTTTTTAAGGTAGATCACAAAATTTAGAGACAAAGGGGCTCGCAGGCTGGTTGAATAATTTTTCAACACCTGGCTAATAAAACTTGAGGTTGACTGCGGAGTGCAAAAGCTGGGATACTTCAATTCTCACATCGAGATAGCTTTGCTATTCCACTCTTTGGTCATACATCAATTTTTTAGTATGGCCCTTTTGTTATTTCTTCATTTTGCTCTCCAGTTTTGGTTGAATATTAAGTACACAGGTGCTCGTCATACCCTTTCTAAAAAGCCCTGTCAATAGTATATTTTAAATAAGTTCTTTATAATCAATAACTTAATATTAGGTTTAATATCAGTTATCCAATCGTTAAGGTATACAGCTCAACGATATCCGTATTTAATAATTAGCTTAATAAATGCAAATTGGCGATTATAAACAGTAATTGAAATTCAGAGAATTCTGAACAAAAGGAATAAAAAGCTATGTGTTGGTCCTTAATGATCAAGACCTGTTTTATCCCCTTAATTTCATGCTTTTCGTTGCGCCTTTAAAACTTCAAACTCAACGACCATGAGTGATTATTATAGGAAATCCTGACGACCTGTCAATTCTTACAAATATTTTTAGAGAACAATCAATTACTTAAATAAAAACTGTTGCTTTCTTTGAAACCTCCGGCTGATAAAAGATCTGGAACACCCTATAAAAGCTAATCCTAAGATTTAGGGCTTAAACGAGCTCTTTTTAAATATTATTTTCAGTGACGCACGTCTCACTTTTGACATGTCTATTTCCGCACTGGCTGCCGAACCTTTTAAAGCACCAACTTACCGTTGATATTGCGTCTACTTTAAGGCTCCCAGTGGTATAGTTTGTTCACAACAAGCTAAATAACCATTACAACGCTATCGCATGGACAAGAAAAAACTCACGGAACGAGACATCTGTACCAAGTACATATTGCCCGCTGTAAAACAATCGGGTTGGGATATCCATACCCAAGTCAGAGAAGAAGTCTCCATAACAGCAGGCCGCGTTATTGTTCGCGGTCAAATGGGCGTTCGGTCTAAAGGCAAGCGCGCCGACTTTGTGCTTTACCATAAGCCCAATATTCCCTTAGCCGTAATAGAAGCTAAAAAGAACAGTCTTCCGATTGCGGCTGGCATGCAACAGGCACTTGGCTACTCAGACCTCTTAGAAGTTCCCTTTGTCTTTAGCTCCAATGGCGATGGTTTTATCTTTCACGATAAAACAGGCTTATCTGAAAACATTGAAACCGAATTAACGCTCGACCAGTTCCCAAGCCATCAAGCGCTTTGGGATAAGTACCAACAATGGAAAGGCTACCAACCCAAAGAGCTTGAGATCATCACTCAAGACTACTACGAAGATGGTAGCGGCAAATCACCGCGCTACTACCAGATGCACGCCATCAATAAAACGGTAGAAGCCATCGCCAAAGGCCAAGACCGCGCTCTTTTAGTAATGGCTACCGGCACAGGTAAAACCTATACAGCGTTTCAAATCATCTGGCGCCTATGGAAAGCTGGGGTTAAAAAGCGCATCTTGTTTTTGGCAGACCGTAACATTTTGGTGGATCAAACCAAAACCAACGACTTTAAACCCTTTGCCAGCGCGATGACCAAAATCACTGGCCGCAAAGTAGATACCTCATACGAAATCTTCCTCTCCCTTTATCAGGCCATTACCGGCCCTGAGGAGTCTCAAAAAGCCTATAAAAGCTTTTCACCGGACTTCTTCGACTTGATCGTTATTGACGAGTGCCACCGTGGAAGCGCGTCCGAAGATTCAGCCTGGCGTGAAATCCTAGATTATTTTAAGTCAGCAGCACACGTCGGCTTAACCGCAACCCCAAAAGAAACCGAAGAGGTGTCAAACTCAGACTATTTTGGCGACCCTATCTATACCTACTCACTTAAACAGGGCATCGACGACGGGTTTTTAGCCCCCTACAAGGTTGTTCGGGTTGATTTAGACAGAGATCTTCAAGGTTGGCGCCCCACCAAAGGACAATACGATAAGCACGGTGAATTAATAGAAGACCGTATTTATAACCAAAAAGACTTTGATCGAACCATCATCATCGAAGAGCGCACCCAGCTGGTTGCCAAAATTATTAGCGACCACCTCAAAGCAACTGACCCAATGGCCAAAACCATCGTCTTTTGCCAAGACATTGATCACGCCAACAGAATGCGTCAAGCACTTGTGAATGAAAACCCAGAGCAAGTCGCTAAAAACCGCAAATACATCATGAAAATCACCGGTGACGATGCCGAAGGCAAAGCCGAGCTAGATAACTTTATCGATCCGGAGCAGTCATACCCCGTTATTGCCACCACCTCAGAATTGATGAGCACAGGGGTTGATGCTAAAACCTGCAAACTGATTGTTCTCGATCAGCGTATTATGTCCATGACTAAGTTTAAACAAGTCATAGGACGTGGAACCCGTATAGATGAAGACTACAACAAGCTCTGGTTTACCATCATGGACTTTAAAAAGGCCACCGAGCTGTTTGCCGACCCAGCGTTTGATGGTGATGCAGAAGTAATTTTCAGCCCAAAGGGTGGCTCTACCGTTCCACCTGATGATAAGCCTTACCCTAAAGGGGATGGTGAAAGCGAAGGCGAAGGCGGTGAAATCAGCGAACCCTCAACAAAATACACCGTCAAAGGTGTTCCCGTCCGTGTTTTAGCAGAAAGAGTCCAGTATATCGGCAGTGATGGCACATTAATTACCGAGTCGCTCAAAGATTACACCCGTAAAACCGTCAAGCAAGAATACGCCACCCTTAATGACTTTATCCGTAAATGGAACAGCGCCGAGCAAAAACAAGCCGTTATTCAAGAGCTCGAAGAACAAGGCGTCATCTGGCAAGCACTAGAAGATGAAATCGGCAAAGACTACGGAGCCTTTGACCTTATCTGCCACATCGTTTATGGGCAACCTGCCTTAACGCGCAAAGATAGAGCAAACAAAGTACGCAAGCGAGATATATTCACCAAATATGGCCCGCAAGCGCAACAAGTGCTCAATGCGCTGCTCGAAAAATATGCCGACGAAGGCATTACGCCCATTGAAGATGTTGCAGTACTAAAAGTACAACCCTTTAGTCAAATGGGCCGCCCCATTGAGATCATTAAAAGCTTTGGTGGTAAAGCACAGTACAAGCAAGCACTAAAAGAACTAGAAACGGTACTTTATAATCAACTGTAATTAAATTTAAATCAGCATCCAAAAAAACTAAATTGTTTAATACGCACCTTTACTGTATTATTTGAGTGCAATAAACATTCAAAGGAGCCTCATCATGTCAGCACTAGAGAACGCGAGTCCTACGGAGCAAACTGTCTTAGCTAAAGCTGTTTTAAGGGCTGCGGAACAGTTAGGTTTAAAACAAGTCGAGCTTGCTGCCGCATTGGGCTTACACCGAACTGCTATCAGCCGCCTAAAACAAAATCAATCACTCGACCCTTCATCCAAACAAGGCGAAATAGCACTTCTCGTTATTCGCATTGCGCGAGCTTTGTTTGCATTAACGGGAGGTGATACAGAGTGGATAAAGCACTTTATGCGAACCCACAATAAAATGACCGGCGCTATTCCGGCCAAACAAATAGAAAGCATTCAAGGCTTAATAACCGTGGCGCAATTTGTTGATGCCATTAGGGGAAAGGTATAGTGATATGGGATGCGTGCAATGGCGCCCAGCAAATTAGCGGCTTGGCGGGAACACTCCATCGCCTAGTAGAAAGCCAAGAACAAATTGCCACGCTAGGGTATGTCGATACACTGGACGAACAAGCTCTACTGGAATCCATGCTAGAGGTGTCTAAACCCACCTATAAAGAAAATTTAACGGCATACCACTACCTGTTATCGACACCTTTTCGTTATCCACCCCTAAAATGGGGGTCTCGATTTGGTGCTGCGAATGAACCCAGCCTATTTTATGGGGGCAAAACAATCAATGTAACACTCGCTGAATCAGCTTATTACCGGTTTGTTTTCTGGAACTCAATGAGCGGCGCGCCCATTAAGCCGCAGATCAAATCTGAACACTCTCTATTTTCGGTCAACTACCAATCCCAATGCGGTATTAACTTACAGCAAGCACCGTTTCATAATTACCAACAAGAACTATCCAGCCCCACGCAATACAAACAATCACAGCAAATAGGCGCCGCCATGAGAGCAGCAGATGTAGAGGTGTTTGAATACGCATCAGCGCGCGAGCCGGAACAAGGAACTTGCGTAGGCCTTTTTACAGCCAGCGCCTTTAAAACCAAGCAGCCCAAAAACATGAGTCAATGGCTGTGCGAAACCACCGCCGACGAAGTACTGTTTAAGTCGGCTGCAACCAATACAATTACCCGATTTAAACTAGAGTCATTTCTAGTCGATAACACGCTACCCATGCCGGCTTAAGTAACTTACCCATTCAAATTAAAGAGAAAATATGTCTGTATCCAACATCGTAAAATCCATCCAAGACATTATGCGTAAAGACGCTGGAGTCGATGGCGACGCCCAGCGCATTGGCCAAATGGCTTGGCTCCTCTTCCTAAAAATTTATGATGCTCAGGAAGAAGAGTTAGAACTAATGGATGATGATTATGAACCGCCCATTCCAGAAGAACTGCTCTGGCGTAACTGGGCGAGTGATAAAGAAGGCATCACCGGTGACGGCATGCTCGAATTTATTAACACTAAACTCTTCCCAGGCATTAAAAACCTTCACGCCACACCAACGAGTAACGCACGGGGTTTTGTGGCTAAGGAAGCCTTTAGCGACGCCTTCAACTACATGAAAAACGGCACGCTACTGCGCCAAGTGGTCAATAAAGTTGATGAAATAAACTTTAACTCCTCCAACGAGCGCCATACCTTCGGCGATATATACGAAACCATCTTAAAAGACCTGCAATCTTCCGGTAACTCAGGTGAATTTTATACCCCAAGAGCCGTTACCCGTTTTATGGTGGATATGGTTAACCCTAAGTTAGGAGAAAAAGTGATGGACCCGGCTTGCGGTACCGGTGGCTTTTTAGCCTGTACGATGGACTTTATAAAAGACTCTGGCAGTGTCAATACCCCTGAAGAGAACCAAATACTACAAAAGCAGATTCATGGGGTTGAGAAAAAACAGCTCCCACATTTGCTCTGTACCACCAATATGCTGCTACACGGTATCGAAGTTCCTAGTCAAATCCTGCATGACAATACCTTGGCCCGCCCACTGCGTGATTGGGGGCCAAAAGAACGGGTAAAAGTGGTCATTGCCAACCCACCGTTTGGCGGTATGGAAGAAGACGGCATCGAGCTTAACTTTCCAGCCGCTACCCGCACCCGTGAAACCGCCGATCTGTTTTTGCAACTCATCATCCATATTTTAGAGACCAATGGCCGCGCCGCTATCGTGCTGCCTGATGGCACCCTGTTTGGTGAAGGCGTTAAAACCAAAATTAAAGAAAAGCTGCTGAATGAATGTAACCTGCACACCATTGTGCGTTTACCTAATTCAGTATTTGCCCCCTATACCAGCATTAAAACCAACATCCTTTTTTTTGAAAAAGGCACGCCCACAAAAAACATTTGGTACTACGAACAACAACTCGCCACAGACGTAAAAGCCTATAACAAAACCAAACCGATGAAGCTGGCCGAGTTTGATGGCTGTAAACAATGGTGGGGTGGCGAACAACGTAAAGAGCGTGTTGAAAACGAACAAGCATGGAAAGTCTCAATCGAAGAGATAAAAGCCCGCAACTACAACCTCGACATTAAAAACCCGCATCAAAAAGAACAAATCAGCCACGATCCCGATGAACTACTGGCCAGCTATGCCGAACAGCAAAGCGATATACAAGAGCTTCGTGACCAGTTGAAAGTCATTTTGGCAGCAGCATTGGCTGGAGATGCTGACGTGCAGGGAAGCACTAATGTCGCGGGCGCAGGAAGCGCAGGAGCGACAAAGGAATGAGCGCCCAGCAGTTAATTACCGAGCATATCGACCTGTGGACATCCACTGTCAAAGCAAAAAAAACTCAGGGCCGTGGCAGTAATAAAAAGCGGGAACTTTATGGGATAAAAAAATTGCGCGAGTTAATTTTAGAGTTGGCGGTGCGGGGCAAGTTAGTTCCGCAAGACCCTAACGACGAACCTGCCAATGTATTGCTGGAACGTATTGCAGCAGAAAAATCTCAGTTGATTAAAGATAGGAAAACTAAAAAACAAAAACCATTCCCTGAAATAACGGAAGAGGAAAAACCTTTTGAGCTTCCCGATGGATGGGAGTGGTTACATTTAACTGACGCAGGTCATGATTGGGGCCAAAAGACTCCTGAACATGAATTTACATATATCGATGTTGGGTCTATAAATAAAGAGCTGGGTATTATAGCCGGACCTAAAGTGCTCAATGCAGATGAGGCGCCATCTAGGGCGCGTAAAATTGTTAAGAATGGAACGATAATTTATTCAACAGTTAGACCCTACCTACTAAATATTGCTGTAATTAATGATGACTTTTATCCTGAGCCTATAGCAAGCACAGCTTTTGCTATCCTACATCCGTTTTCTGGCCTAACGGCATCATTTATCTACCGTTACCTAAGATCCCCCGCATTCATTACTTATGTTGAAAGTGTACAAACAGGAATAGCTTATCCTGCGGTTAACGATATGCAGTTTTTTTCTGGAATTTTGCCGATACCACCAACATCAGAACAACACCGCATAGTCGCCAAAGTCGACGAACTAATGGCCCTCTGCGATCAACTGGAACAGCAAACCGAATCCAGCCTCGATGCCCATAACCTGCTGGTCGATACCCTGCTGGCAACACTAACCGATGCCCACGACGCCAAAGAACTCAGCGATAATTGGGCACGATTTATGGCCACGGATGGCCTGTATGCCGGAAATGCAGGAGCAATTTCCGGTAGCCCGAGCGTCTTCGACACCCTCATCACCACCGACTACGCTGTAGAACAACTCAAACAAACCATCCTCCAACTCGCAGTCCAAGGCAAACTCGTCCCTCAAGACCCCAACGACGAACCTGCCAGCGAACTGCTTGAGCGCATTGCGGCTGAAAAGGCGCAACTAATTAAAAACAAGAAAATTAAAAAGCAGAAGCTATTACCAAAAATCACTGATGAGGAAAGGTTATTTGAATTACCGAATGGTTGGTCGTGGGAATTTTTAGGCAACCTTTCGAGCGATATTCACTATGGCTACACGGCTTCAGCAAAGCCAGAAAATGAAGGTATTAGACTCTTACGCATAACCGACATTCAAAATGACAAAGTTAATTGGACTACAGTGCCAGGATGTGAGATCACAGATTCTAAAGCTGAAAACTATCTGTTAATTGATGATGACATATTAATAGCTCGAACAGGAGGGACGATCGGCAAGTCTTATCTTGTTGAAAATATCGACGTGAAGGCTGTTTTTGCTTCTTACTTAATTCGAGTGAAACGCATATCGGCAATGTACTCAGCATATATAAAGACATATCTTGGAAGTGCAGTTTACTGGCTTCAACTTTATGATAATGCGTCTGGCACTGGACAACCCAATGTGAATGCGACAGCCTTAAAGCAATTACTTGTGCCTATTCCGCCATTATCAGAACAGCACCGCATAGTTGCCAAAGTTGATGAGCTGATGAGCCTCTGCGACCAACTCAAAGCCCAACTAAACGTCGCCCAAACCACTCAGCTTCACCTGAGCGATGCGGTGGTTGAAAACGCGCTAACTGTTTGAGAAATATATGAATAATTCAATTCCCGAAAAACTAAAAGAATTAATTGATGAGCATAATTACTTTGAATCACGGTCTGAGATTAATGACGTAGTCAATGATGATGAAAATCCCGTTGAAGTGTTTATGCGAAAAGGGGATGAAGAAACCATCTTATCCAATCCCAGCCGAGCGCTTTATTACGGTGACAGAGGTTTGTATGAGCAGGAAGTTAGGCAAATCACCGACGAGCAAATATCCTCAGTACTTAATATTGCCGACTTCACGAGAAATAAACGCAATTTCGAAGAATTAAAAGAAACTATTCAAGGCGGTATCGTTATTCCCTTTATTGGCGCAGGTTTATCTATTAGCGCCGGCTGCCCGACATGGGAAAGTTTTTTAACTGACCTAATGGCCGAACATGACATTAACTCAGATGATGCCAAAGCGTTATTAGCCGCTGGCAATTATGAGCAGCTTATGTCCTTGGTCATTGCAGAGTCACCTCTAGGTGCTTTTGAACAGTACTTTGCGCAGGATTTCAAGCATGGAGACATTGTAACAACACCGTGCACACTTCTCCCAAGGCTCTTTGATAAATGCGCCATCACGACTAACTTTGACTTAGTGGCAGATGAAGCTTACGAAATAGAAGGGATGCCCTTTAGCTCAAAAGCAGTTGGGTTACATGATGAATTTACATTTCTCACATCTGTGCCAAAAGGGCAACGGTGTATATTAAAATTACACGGCAACATTAATAATCAAAACCATCGCGTGTTAACGCACGAAGAATACCAAAATGCATACGGTGATGATGATTTAATCAGTTTTAATAATCACATCCCCAAACTACTAAAACGTATCTATCTGAGTTATTCACTATTTTTTGTTGGCTGCAGCATGAATGTTGATAGGACAGTGCAAACCTTTGAGAAAATAGTGGAAGAAGAAGGTGCCCGTAACGTACCCGATCACTATGCTTTATTAGAAGTCCCGGAAGATGAGGAGGATTATCAAGCGCTTAAACGAAGAATGACTTCCTGCAATATCAAACCAATTTGGTACCCCAATGGGGAGCACCAAAATGTAGGCGAATTACTGTCTCTCTTGATCGTGTAACGAGTTTATTTATGGCTAATAATTGGATGGTTCGCGGTGGTATTTATAGCGATAATTTTCAAAAACTGCTAAACCCATCCTGGCTTGAACTTATTAAAAAGCTTGAAAGCCCAACGAACCTTCAGTCTTTTGCACAGCACGAAACAGGAGTAATGAAGTTTGCACGAGAGCTGGAGAAAGCTAACCAGCTTTCATCGTTAGCTTTCAACAACTCAGAAACCATGAGGTCAATTGAGCGGCTTACCAATCAAGACAACTTGATGCGCTCCATTTTACGGCAGCCCGAATCGATGCGTAAATTTCAAGGTATCGTTAACTCAACTCCTTTAAGTTCAATTGTCCGACAACAAAAGGGGGCAGAAAATCTACTAGCTAAGCTTAATCAACTCTCCTCATTTAAGGCGTTAACCCAACTACAAAACTCGCCATTTTCAGGGGACTTGTCTTTAGCTATTACACTGAACATTGATACGCCTCAATCAATTGATGAATCTCTGCTTGAGATTGACTCTCAAATAAGTGAGGAGGTTTCTGCTGCAAGCGATTTTAATGATCTTTCTGAGAAAACCAAAAAAATACTACTTTATCTATTCAGTCACTGCTTTTTACCTTTTCTTGTGAGCTGTTATGCAGCATATGTAATGCAAAATGCTGATGATGCAAAAGTAGAACTGCAATCAGTTTCAACAGCGGCTGAAGTACGCTCTTTTTCTCGATCAGCAAACACAAAATTCGACCGCTCCCTACTCGCCGGGTTCCGTATTACAACAGCTCATTCTTTACACTTTAGAGAGGGACCAAGCATGAAGTCTAATGTTATTACGGGACTTCCAATTGGTACGCTCGTTGACGTAATTGATAAAGCAAATCGGTCGTGGCTCCTTGTTGAAGTTGAAGTTAATGGTTCTATTGAGCAGGGTTGGATATCACGCCGTCATACTGTCTTTTTTAAATAATTATGAAGCTGGCCTGTACTAAAGTCGCTTTCTTCGTTAAACGAAGTGGTGTATTAAAAGGCCCTATTAAATGGTTACAGGAACTACTATCTGGCTCTTAACAGCAGTATAAATATCTGTTTCTATTTCAGGTGCTTTAATACTTACAACCAATGAATAACGGGCCTGTTTACCCCAGCGCTCAAAGTTTGCTCGCTCTTTCCACCAACCGATAACAGGGTAAACAGCAACAGATCCTTTTTCTGCAAGCTCTGTAGCCGAACCTGCCCAAGTATCTGAGTGTATAGACCCCAAGCCTCTTAACTGACTACCTAGCAGCCATTTTTCTGAGTCGGAGGTTGATTGGCTTTGATACTCTTCATCTCGCGCCTGTTGGTTAATTCGCTTCTCAAAGTCTTTTTGAGTCTCCAATGATCTACGAACATCAAAACGTAACCCATGCGAGGCGTAACGAAATTTATTTATCCAGCCTCTGGAGCCTGGGTTTGGCTCAATAAAATAGGAGAGTGTGACCTTCATTTCTACCTGAGTCTCTGGTGGCAAACTTTGTAAAACCTCTGTTGGCCAAGGTAGATTATGTAGGTTTATATCACGCGTTTTAACTGCTCCATTTTCTTTGAAGTAAGGTTGTAATGTCTCTTGTGCAACGAGGGTTAGCTCGTTTTTAGCACTCCAAAATAAAGCGGCTTCACTTGGCACGCCGTAACCACAAAACCTTAATAACTGCCCATATTTGGCCTTGGTGTTGAGAGGTAAGAAATGGCGTTTCATTGCCTCTGTCCACTTTGCAGAGTGAACCATTAATGCTCGAACTGTTTCTGGCCAGTATTCAGGGTATTGGGCTTGTAATTTTGCCGCTAAATTTGCGGCTAGTGCAGCTGATGCGCTGGTATCTCCAAATGAAACAAGCTGTTTGCTCATTAAAGATTTATGCCCTGTAGTTAACAATAATAGCGCATCATCAATATAATCAGCCTCTTCGTATGCGGGGTTAAGAGCCATATTTCCCGCTTCCATCACTATGTCTGGCTTGATCGGCCATGCCCTTTGCCAGGGCATTGAGGTGCAGCTTGCAGGTGATAAATCACCTGTTTTTGCTATAGGCTTCCAACCTGGGTTTGTCGCTGGATCAATCCAGGACTTTTCTGTATACCCACCGACAGTTAAAGCATTCCATGCTTGTGCTGGATCATGCACCCCATCCGTCATATTACTATTGGGGTACAGGTGCCTCAAGCTTGGGGCCGTATTGCCTGCCGATAAAACAATTAATCTTTGTTGCTCATCTGTATAGCCTGATGTCACTGCATCAATAGCGGCTGACCAAGATGAAGGCCTCCCTCTATCTCTATCTTCTTTAGCTGAAACAGCCATGCAAAATATTCGCTGGCATTCGGCGTCTTCAATTTCAACCCTCGCTATACTCTCCTGAGTAATTGCTCCATATAGCTTTTTATCATGTGCACATCCTGTGTTGGGAATGATTTTCACTGATTCTAGCCTATGCGTATGAGTAAACGGAGTGATCTCCGCTAGTATTTTAGTTAAATCTCCATATAAGGCTAAGCCAGCCATTGAGGTTCCATGTCCATCACGGTCATCAGTTCCCCATACAGGTTCATAAGTATGTGTTGCTTTTGTAGCAGGAGATAGCAGTGGATGGCTTTCATTTAAGCCCGTATCAATAATACAAATGGCTGGTGATTCATTGTGTGGTGGAATTAAATTATCCACAAAATCATTGGTCCACTCTTGCTGCTCAGAACGGGGCATGCCGGTAAAAAAATCTGCCGTATCTTTTGCCTTTCTAATTTCTGCGATAGAGCCAAGTAAATTGATTGATCTGCTCATTTGCTGCTTTGTGCCGTAAACCAGCATAACGGTTCTATCCAGAAACCTTATTGCCTCCTTGCCAACCCCCATTTCTAGCTGTTCTGCATGATCACGTAAAAAGGCTTCGTAATCTATTGCTTGAGAATTTCGTAACCAAACTTCCCACCACACTGCCTGATCATCATTGGGTAAAGACTCTATATCGTCAGTCCACAGCGCATCTAATGCCGCTAATTTAATTGCATTAATGCTTTCTACGAGGTCTTTATTTTTAGGCTTGCCTTTAGGTGTGTTTTCTTCTTTGTATTGAGTGATTCTCTTTAAAAAATGGGAGAGTTTTCCCTCTGGCACAAATACGGTTGCGATCGTTTTCTTGTCAACTTCCTTAACCGAACATAACTCTATTCCACTTCGCTGGAACCCAAGGCTTTCAAACTTCAACTCAAAGTCTTGTTCACTCTCAAATGCGAGGTATATGCCGTTGCCTACATCTAGCCCAAAGGCTTTTTGACTTCGAATAAGCTCAGACTCTTGTTGCTGAAGTTCTTTAACTTGGCTCAGTAGCTGTTGAGCATGAGCTTGCCTATCTCTTTGAGGGACCTTTATATCCCCCCCACCTGCGCTACTGGGTCGAGTGTATCGACTAGTGATTGCGGTGTTTTTTAAAAAAAGATGAAGTAAGCGTTCCTTGCTATTTTCTGCCATGATGTTTGTGTCTATAGCTGTTTTTGACGAACTGCACAACGCTCTTTAATTGAGTGGATTAAGTTGCTATGCGTGACTGATTCTCGGTCGTAGATGATGGCATCTTTAATCGCATCTTCACAGACTCGAGTAATATCTCCATAGCTCAATTGAGTTGCCGCTTCAGCAGCTTTGGACCATTGAATTCTTGTTGTTTGAAAGGCTGCCAATTTTGATTTTAGTGTTGATATGATTTCATTTTTCTCAGGTAGCTCATACTCGATTAAATCATCAAAACGTCTAAATAAAGCATGATCAAGCAGTTCATAGTGGTTGGTGGCTGCAATCAATAAACTATCAGAGCTATCTTCTTCTATCATCTGTAAAAAGCTGTTCAGTACTCGGCGTACTTCTCCAACATCATTGCTATCACTTCTCTGTGATCCGATGCTATCAAACTCATCAAAGAGATAGACTCCACGAGTCTGCTGAATAGCATCGAAGATTAGGCGAAGCTTTCCCGCTGTTTCTCCCATGTATTTTGTCATCAAACTATCAATGCGGACAGTAAATAGAGGCAGTCCTAATTCACCCGCCAAAACAGAGGCTGTTAACGTTTTCCCCGTTCCTGGCGGACCAACGAGTAAGAGCTTTTTACGCGGTGCTAAGCCATGACTTCGAAGCTTCTGAACACTTTGATGCTCCTTAATAAGTCGATTAAGTCTTGTTTCAATACTTAACGACAAAACCATATCATTTAGCCTTACTTTTGGATAAGTGACACTTAATAGGTTGTTTAGCTCACCTTTTGGCTTGACGAGTGGTGTTGCTATTAATCCTGCACTAGAGCGTTGAGATTTTGCTTGATCAATTAACTCCCTAATCTCTTTCGCAAGCAGCCCGTGACCCTGTTTGGCTTCATGCGCTGCCATTTGCATAGCAATAGACAAAAACATTCTATTATCACCATCTACATGTGATTTAAGTAATGCCTTTAATTGGTTGGCTATTGCCATAATCTTTAATGTTAGTGTTATTTAAATGTTTGAAGAAATAATAACATAACTCAACAACTTGAAACCTACTGTATGTTTTGTTTTGTTTTGTTTTGTTTTGTTTTGTTTTACATTTTCTTATTGGGGGATTATTTATAATTTAAATCACTACAATATTTTTCGGGGTTCCGCTTAAAGTTATCAATAAAAAATCATTACCTAATGAATAAAAGGTAACAACCACTTCTTTAGTTTATATCTTACTCCAGCATTATTTATTGATTGAGTTCAACAAAAATATTTCAAGGTTTTATTAAAACACTCCTTCAACAATAAAACTTTAACGATTTAAAGCAAAAAAAAGACCTCACAAGAGGACATATACGGGGGTTTTTCATACAAACCAACCCACTTACGTGTGTTAGTTGTTTTCATGGCTTAAATTTGACCTTATGGCTTTTTAAGGTTTTTGAGTTGCGCTTTATCTTGGTAAGTTTTTTTCAAAAAAAAGGCGGAAAAACTAGGTTTTTTCCGCCTTTTGTATTTTCAAAATAAATACAAAAACTATAACTTTATGAAAAATAAAGTTTTTATTCTTTCAGATCGATTCAAATAAAGTGAGAATGATTCAAATTAAATGAGAAACAACAACTAACAACTAAACGTCTAAGTTAGAGACCTCGAGAGCATTTTTTTCGATGAAGTTACGTCGTGGCTCAACTTCGTCTCCCATTAACGTAGTGAACACCTCATCAGCGACAATCGCGTCTTCGATTCTAACCTGAAGTAGTCGTCTGGAGTCAGCGTCTAAGGTAGTTTCCCATAACTGCTCTGGGTTCATTTCACCCAAGCCTTTGTAGCGTTGTATTTGCTGCCCTTTCCTTGCCTCTTTCATCAGCAAGGCAAAGACGTCTCTAAAGCTATTAACATCCTGTGCGTTATCCCCCATCACCAACTTTGAGCCTTCTTCAAACATTCCCTTTAGTGTTTTACCAAAGGCCAATATTCTTTTGTATTCGGCTGATTTAAAGAATAAGGGCGTTATTTCAAATGTTTTTTCGACGCCATGAGAGAGCGTTACACAATGAATAAGCCACTTCTCTTCTTCGTACTTCACTACTAGCCGGTATTTTGTTGGGCAATCTTCCACCCGATTTAACTTTTCTTCCAGGCTTCCCACCCAGGCTAATAACTCTTTTTCTTCTGCTGTAGCGCTAATTTCTTCAGAAACCAACAGTTCATTTAAAATTAGTTCATCATAACGTCTAGATAACCTGGCAATAATAGCCTCGATTTGTATATGTTCTTTAGCGAGCTGCTCTAAGGCTATGCCCGTAATGGGCGGCGTTTCATCATTGATGACTAAACTCGCTTTCTGTAGAGCCAGTTGAAGCAAGTAACTGCTTAATTCTTCATCATCTTTAACGTAATACTCCTGTTTGCCTTTTTTAACCTTGTATAACGGTGGCTGCGCTATATAAATATTGCCGTTTTCTATCAATTCCGGCATTTGACGGTAAAAAAACGTTAGTAACAGAGTCCGTATGTGCGAGCCATCGACATCCGCATCGGTCATGATAATTATTTTATGATAACGCAGATTTTCCGGCTTATACTCTTCCTTTCCAATGCCGCAACCCAGAGCAGTAATCAACGTCCCGACCTCTTCAGAGGAGATCATCTTGTCAAACCGAGCCTTCTCCACATTGAGAATTTTACCTTTCAACGGCAGAATAGCCTGTGTTTTTCGATCTCGCCCTTGCTTGGCTGATCCGCCAGCCGAATCCCCTTCCACTAGAAATATTTCTGATAGGGCGGGGTCCTTTTCCTGACAGTCGGCCAGCTTTCCGGGTAGGCCGGCTATATCGAGGGCTGACTTTCTTCTCGTCATTTCACGGGCTTTTCTTGCCGCATCCCTTGCCCTCGCGGCCTCTAACATCTTGCCCGCTATTTCTTTTGCCTGCACAGGATTTTCTAGCAAGAAGTCCTGTAGAGCTTCTGATAAAGAAGATTCAACAAGGGGCTTAACCTCTGATGAAACCAATTTATCTTTGGTTTGCGATGAAAACTTGGGGTCAGGAACCTTAATGGATAAAACCGCCGTTAAACCCTCTCTCGCATCATCACCGGAAGTGGCGACCTTTTGTTTTTTAGCCAAACCGTGGCTTTCGATATATTGATTAAGCGTTCGCGTAAGCCCTGTTCTAAACCCAGCCAAATGGCTTCCGCCGTCTCTCTGTGGAATATTATTCGTATAACAAAAAATATTTTCCTGGTACGAGTCATTCCACTGCAAAGCAACCTCTACATTTACATCACTTTTTTCAACGTTAATGTAAATGATATTTTCGTGAATGGGCGCTTTATTCTTATTAAGGTGTGTAACAAAGGCCTGTATCCCACCCTCATATTCAAACACCTCTTCTTTAGCCGTTCTTTCATCAGACAGTCGAATTCTTACACCCGAGTTTAAAAAAGATAACTCCCGCAACCTTTTCGCTAATATTTCAAAATGAAAGTCTATATTGGTGAATATATTCTTACTTGGTTTAAATCGAACACTCGTCCCCGTTTTATCGCTCTCACCGATAATTTTTAACGGTTCACCTGGCTCGCCATTTGTATATTTTTGGTAGTGTACGTGACCTTCTCTTTTTATAGTGAGCTCAAGCGTGTCAGACAAGGCATTAACTACAGAAACACCAACACCATGTAAACCGCCAGACACCTTATAAGCATTATCATTAAACTTACCGCCAGCATGCAAAACCGTCATAATCACCTCTGCGGCCGACCGACCCTCTTCAGGGTGAATATCTACTGGGATTCCACGTCCATCATCCGTTATGGTAACCGAATTATCATCATGAATAACAACACCCACCTCTGTGCAATGACCGGCTAACGCCTCATCTATGGAGTTATCAACGGCCTCAAAGACCATATGATGCAAACCAGATCCGTCATCCGTATCACCTATATACATCCCCGGTCTTTTTCTAACTGCATCCAATCCTTTTAAAACCTGGATATTGGAAGAATCATAAGTTTGTTGTTTTGTAACGTCTTCGCTCACTTAAACCACCTCTTTTTGTATGCTGCCGCGTTTCACGTGAAACACTTTTGACCCTTTTGTTTCAATATATTCCAAAAACAAGTTCTCGTTAGTCGTTGTAACAAAAACCTGTATATCTAAATTAACCAAGAACAACATAACCTTTCTAAAGTTATTAACATCAAGTTCCGCAGCCAAATCATCTAACAAAACACAAGTTGATTTAACCTGGTCAACAAACATCACTTTAATTTGTGCCAGGTAAAGCGCTATTACCAACAACTTCATCTGACCCCTGGAAAGAAAATCCTGCGCTGGCTTGTTATCAACAAGTATTTTAATGTCCGACTTATGCGCGCCCATCGTTGTGTAGCCATATTGAATATCTCTCGCCCTAGCTTTATCCAGGGCCTGAGCAAGGGTTAAATCATTATCCCAGCCCCTTATATACTCTATGCTAACCTCCGCCTCGCCCACGAGATCTTTTGAAATTAAGCGCAACTCCACTTCAAGCTTAATGATATACCGTTCTCTCTCAGACGCCACTATTATACCGCATTCCGACAACTTATCATTCCAAGAGCTTAGCGTATCAAGACACCTTGATTTCAATAATTTATTTCTTTGCTTTAGGGTCTGGTTGTACGTTTTGGAGACTCCTAAAAAGTCGTGTTTCACGTGGAACACTCCCCAATCCACGAAAGACCTTCTCGCGGCGGCGCCGTTTTCCAACAACGTTTGCGATTCCGGTCTAATTAAGTGGGCATGAAGATAGCGTGAAAGCTCTGAAGATTTTTTTTCTGTTTTGCCGTTAATTCTAATCACGGTTTCGCTAGCGTCTTTTTTAAGGGCTATTTTGTTTTTAACTCCCTTATGGTTTAGCTCCGCATAAACGATCAGGTTTTGTTTGTCGCTGGTAATTACTTTTTTGACATTTTGGGTTCGAAACGAACGAGCCCTGCTTAATAAATAAATCCCCTCCAGCAGGCTTGTTTTACCGCTGCCATTAGGACCAACGATAATATTAAGCTTACTTGATGGATGGAGTTGGATGCTTGTTATGTTTCTAACATCTTTAATGTGTATCTCAGATAAAGACATTTTTAATCATCATTATTTGCGATTAAATTCGCATCGGCATAATAACAAATCGACTGCTTTTATCGCCAGGGTTCTCTAGCAAACAACTACTATTAGTATCAGTAAAAGAAACCCTTACTTTTTCAGACTCGATAACGTTTAACGCATCCATTAAGTAACTAGAGTTAAACCCCATGCTCATCTCATCGCCATCATAATCAATGGAAACCTCTTCTTCTGCTTCATCTTGCTCTGGGTTGTTTGCATTTATAGTCATGCTTTGACTCGATAAATCCAACCTGATCCCCTTGTATTTTTCATTGGATAAAATAGAAACCCGGGCTAAGGCGGCCCTAAACTCCTGTTTATCTATATTAAAACTATGCTTACTTTCGTCGGGAACAACATTTTTAAAATCAGGGAACCTGCCATCAATTAATTTAGCGTTTAACTGTACGCCGCCCAATACAAACTTCACGTTGTTCTTGGCTATTTTAATATCTACCGCACCCTCGTGTTTTTCCATTAACCTCAAAACCTCCTGCGCCGCCTTTCTTGGAATAATAACCTGGCTAATAGACTGATCTTCACCATCAATTTTATTTTTAGACAAGGCCAGCCGATGCCCATCTGAAGCGACCGTTTGCAGGTCGCCGTCCACTATTTCCATCATTAAACCATTTAAATAATAACGAACGTCTTGCTGAGCCATACAAAAAATAGTTTTGCTAAAAGCCTTAACCAATACATCTCGTGGTATAGAGATTTGATTGGTGTAGTTTAGTTCATCAAACAAGGGGTATTCATCGGCGGATAGCGTCCTTAAGTTAAACCGGCTCTTGCCAGACTTAATAACGACTCTTTCTTGCTCAAAATCAAACGTCATAACAGACGCTTCCGGCAACGAGCGACATATATCCAATAACTTACGCGCTGGGATCGTTGTCTTAAAGGTCTCATGGCTGTTTATAGGTGCATCAGCGGTGACCTGTACCTCGAGATCTGTGCCAGATAATTTTATCTTCCCGTCTGTGATAGAAAGATAGACGTTGGACAAAATAGGCAGCGTTTGTCGCCTTTCTATCACGCCAAAAACCTTAACAAGGGGTTCTAATAAATCCGTTCTGCTAATATTTAATTTCATATTTAAATACTTATTTATAATTTTTTAGGGCTAATTGTGTTGACTATAACACCTTGTTTTTATTAAAAATAACATTTTTTATTTTGTGATAACCAACCACTTTTTTTTTAGTCTACAACACCGCTTTAACTTTTATCCACAACTTCCTGATTTAATAAGACAGGGTTCTTAACAAGTTCTTATAGTCTTCGTCTATTTTTTGTTCTGAATCTCTCAGTTCTTTTATTTTTCGTGTTGCGTGTAAAACCGTCGTGTGGTCCCTGCCTCCAAACTGGCTTCCTATTTCTGGCAAACTGTAACTAGTCAATTCTTTCGCCAGGGCCATAGCGACCTGTCTTGGCCTCGCAATGGATCGGGTGCGCTTGGATGATAACAGGTCAGACATCCTTATTTTATAATATTCCGCCACCGTTTTTTGGATATTATCTATGCTTATTCGTTTATTTTGAAGCGCTATAAGGTCTCTCAAAGCTTCTTTTGTAAAATCAAGTGTGATGGGTTGCCCAGTAAAACTCGCGTTTGCCAGAACCCTACGCAAGGCGCCCTCAAGCTCTCTTACGTTTGATTTGATTCGGTTACCCATAAAAAAAGCCACCTCATCCGCCAAATCAATACCACTTAAGGCCGCCTTACTTTTTAAAATAGCAACTCGCGTTTCAAGGTCTGGTGGCTCTATTGCTATCGGTAAGCCCCAACCAAATCTGGACTTTAATCTCTCTTCTAGTCCATTTATTTCTTTTGGGTAGCAATCACAAGTTAAAACAATTTGTTTGTTACTTTCTATCAACGTATTAAATGTATGAAAAAACTCTTCCTGTGAACGCTCTTTTTTAGCAAAAAACTGAATATCGTCAATCAGCAACAAATCAAGGGAACGGTAGTGATTTTTAAATTCATTGATCGTGTTTATTTGTAGTGACTTAACCATTTCAGAAACGAAACGCTCTGAAGATAAAAAACTTATTTTAGCCGCTTTGTTTTTTTTAAGGATGTTATTTCCGATTGCATGCATCAGGTGAGTTTTACCCAACCCAACCCCTCCGTAAATAAATAGCGGATTATATGTACTTCCAGGATTCTCGGTTACCTGAATAGAGGCGGCTTTTGCTAGCTCATTTGATTTTCCAACAACAAAAGAGTCAAAGTTAAACGCTTTATTTAAATTACTGCTATTCGATGATGCTCTTGCTTTCCGCGGGACCTTTACTTCTTTATTTGTTTCTTTTTCTGGTGTTTTTTTGGAGCTGCCTATTTTTAATAAGATAACCACCTCTCTACTTTCTAACTTATTGATAATATTGGATATTGTAGAAAAGTAATGAACAGAAACCCAATCAAGAACAAATTTATTTGGGGCAAACAAACAAAGCTCCCCGTTATTCATATGTGGTTGAAGCGGCCTTATCCAGGTATTTATCTGCTGAGGAGGGAACTCACCTTCCAGGTGCTCCAAACAGTTTTCCCAAAGTTGCGACACAGTACTCCTTAATAAATTCTAGTTATTTTCACAATAAGAATATACCTTAAAAAGGCCTTCACCGAAGTTAAAATAACTCCGTTATATAAAAGGTAAAAGTTGTGAGTAAGTCCTATTTCAATTTTAACCACAACTTACCCACAACAGGAAAGAGAGGTTATAAATAAATAAGAACAGAGATAAAGTAATGATTCTAAATTAAAAAGCATGCTTATCCACAGAAAAGTATCGCCTAATAGTAATAATAAGTTTTTAAAGAAGAATTAAATATTAATTATATATTACAAAAATTAAGCTTTTAAAATACATAGATAAATCTTTATACATCTTGTTAGTTGGTTATAAACATTGACTTTTATCGATGGAAAACGTACCCTGCGCATACTTTTTTCTCGAAAGAAAACGCATCCTTTGTATCGTCTTTTTTTGCAGATATATTAATCTAGTTACCCATAGGACGTAAGATCATGAAAAGAACATTCCAACCCAGTAATTTAAAACGTGCAAGAACCCATGGCTTTAGAGCAAGAATGGCGACAAAAGGTGGACGTAAAATAATTAACGCACGCCGTGCTAAAGGCAGAGCACGTTTATCTGTCTAATTCCTGAAAAAAACAGGCAGAGCACGTTTAAAAAATCAGATCGACTAAATACCTCCGAAGAGTACTCTCGTGTTTTTAAGGGTGCAAAACGAAGCAAAGATAAGCTTTTTACTGTTTTAGCTAAAAAAAACCATGAAACATCAGCAAGGTTAGGCCTTGCAATAGCTAAAAAAAGTGTAAAAAAGGCCGTGCAAAGAAACCTTATTAAACGTATTGTCAGAGAAACGTTTAGAAGGCAAAAAGACGATTTAAAAGCCCATGATTTTGTTGTTTTATGCCGTGATAAAGCGGCAAAAGCAACGAAAAAAGAGTTGTCTTTTTCGATACAAAAGCACTGGGAAAAGACAATTATTAATGAATAAAGTATTTATTTATTTAATTAAGTTTTATCGTTATTTTATTAGTCCAATGATGGCGAGTAGGTGTAGGTTTTATCCTACTTGCTCCGAATATGGTTTGCAGGCTTTTGAAGAATATGGCGCTATCAAAGCAATTTTTTTAACCCTCAAACGGCTTTTACGTTGCCATCCTTTTTGCGAAGGCGGTGTAGACCCTCTACCAATAGAAAAAAAACCAAATGGATAATCAAAGAACCATTCTCCTTGTAGCGTTAGCTTTCGTTTCCATACTTATTTGGCAAGCCTGGCAGAAAGACAATGTTATCCAGCAACCTTCAGTAGCAACCACCGAGCAAAACAGGGAAACAACCGGTTTGGCGAACGATGTCCCAAAAATGGGGACAACTACCGACACATTAAATAAAGCCGACCTTCGGGCAATAGGAGATACGGTTGCGCAAACAGGGCAAAGCATAAAGGTCAGCACCGATGTCTATGAGTTAGAAATAAACACGCTCGGAGGCGGAATTAGCCAACTAAAACTCATTCAATACCCTGAAGTAAAGGGCGAGCCAGGCGTTATACAGCTGCTAAATGGCGAAGCACCAAAAATATTTGTCGTGGAATCAGGCTTAATCACTCAAAACGAAGAAAGTCCCAATCATCACGCTATCTGGAATGCGTCGGCAAATGAATATTACTTAACTGGCGATGAACTAGAGGTTCCACTGAGTTGGAAAAACGCGGACGGTATTACCGTTACCAAAAAGTATATATTTACTCGCGGGAGTTACAAGGTAGACGTAGAGACGATTATTGATAACAGGTCGGCAAAAAGCTGGTCAGCAAGAGAGTATTTGCAAATCAAAAGAAATGATTATGCAGAGAAAAAAGCAAACTCATTTATCCACACGTACACGGGCGGCATTCTATATACCGAAGAAGAAAAATATCAAAAGATAGATTTTGATGATATGCAGGATGAAAACCTGAACAGAGCCGCCGTTGGTGGTTGGTTAGCGATGATTCAGCACTATTTTGGGGTGGCGTGGATTCCAGAAAAAGACAATCAATATAATTATTATACGAAGGCGCTAGACGGTGGCTTATTCGTGATAGGTGCGTACTCACCGAGTAAAACCGTACAGCCAGGTGAATCAAAGAAGATAACGGCGACACTGTTTGCCGGCCCAAAAATCCAGGAGCAATTAGAAAGCACGGCAAAAGGCCTGTTGTTAATGGTCGATTATGGAAAACTAACCATTATCGCTGAACCTATTTACTGGTTATTGAGCTTTTTCTTTTCCTTTGTTGGCAACTGGGGTGTCGCCATCATCTTAGTCACTCTAACAATTAAAGCCCTGTTCTATAAGTTATCGGAAAAAAGTTATCGTTCGATGGCTCACATGAAGCTTGTTCAGCCAAGAATAGTAGCCTTAAAAGAGCGCTATGGCGATGACAAGCAAAAGTTGAATCAGGCGATGATGGAGCTTTATAAAACAGAGAAAATCAACCCGTTGGGCGGCTGTTTCCCTATTTTGATACAGATACCAGTGTTTATTTCTTTGTATTGGGTGCTATTAGAGAGTGTAGATCTAAGACAGGCACCATTTATGCTATGGATGGATAACTTATCGGCGGCGGATCCCTACTTTATCCTGCCTGTTATTTATGGCATCACCATGTTTTTACAACAACGGTTGAACCCAACACCCGTTGATCCGATGCAGAAAAAAATGATGCAAATGTTACCGATTATGTTTACCGGTTTCTTTGCCTTTTTCCCATCCGGGCTAGTGCTTTACTGGATTGTGAATAATATCCTGACCATTATCCAGCAAACCGTTATTATGAAAAAAATAGAGTCAGGCCAAAAAAAGTAGCGAAAAACATGATGAAAGCCACGGACACAATAACCGCTATTGCTACCGCTAGTGGACGTGGTGGAATCGGGGTTATACGCGTCAGTGGGCCGGCAACAACCGATATTTGCCAGGCTATTTTTGCGCAACAGCTAGAGCCCAGAAAAGCCTATTATAAATCGTTCAAAGACGACAATAACTCGACGATAGACAGTGGCTTAGCTTTATTTTTTAAAGCCCCTGCTTCTTATACCGGGGAAGACACCCTGGAACTGCAAGGCCACGGCGGCCCGGTGGTGTTAGATATGTTACTAAAACGCGTCGTTTCCCTGGGTGCGCGATTAGCAAGGGCCGGTGAATTTACCGAACGCGCCTTTTTAAACAATAAAATGGATCTGGCGCAGGCTGAAGCGGTTGCCGACGTGATTGACGCGGGAACAGAACAGGCAGTACGTTCAGCGCAGCGCTCTCTGCATGGAGAGTTTTCAGAACAAATCCAACTACTTCAAAATAAAATAACCAATATTCGGCTATACGTCGAGTCGGCGATTGATTTCAGTGATGAAGATATTGATTTTTTGGCCAGTGACGAACTATCAAAAAAACTCGAAGACCTGAAGCAGCAGTTTGTTCGTATTCAACACGTCGCCAAACAGGGCGGTTTATTAAGAGATGGTATGACTGTTGTGTTGGCGGGCAGTCCAAACGCTGGAAAATCGAGCTTATTAAATGCCCTAACGCAAAAAGACAGCGCGATTGTTACTGATATTGCCGGAACGACAAGGGATACCTTAAAAGAACTGATTCAAATAGACGGCATGCCGTTGCATATCATCGACACCGCTGGCTTGCGGGAAACCACCGACATCGTCGAGCAAGAAGGCGTAAAACGGGCTCGATCAGCGATACAAAGCGCCGATCGTGTCTTATTGGTGGTAGATGACCGTGAGCGGGGCAAAGCATCAATAAAGGAACGCCTGGAAAGCATCCCCAAAAGCATCCCTGTCACCGTTATTTATAACAAAGTAGATTTGACGGGCGCAACGCCGGGCCTGGTCTTTGAAAGTAAAGACCCGGTCATCAACCTGTCTATTAAAAGCGGCGAAGGGCTGGAGGATTTGCGACAGCACCTTAAACAATGCATGGGTTTCCACTCCGGCGAAGAAGGTGTTTTTATGGCCAGAAGACGGCATTTAGAAGCGCTAAAAAAAGCCGAGCGACTGTATATTGAAGGCATAGAACAATTTGCCGATCATCAGGCCGGTGAGCTGTTCGCCGAAGATTTACGCCAGGCGCAAAACGCCTTGTCAGAAATAACCGGAACGGTCACCGTAGATGATCTATTGGGCGAAATATTCTCGTCTTTTTGTATCGGAAAATAAGCTCACTAAAGCTTAAAAGATTTAATCGACGCCAAAAGGGGTTCGATACGCCCTCCCCCGTAACGACAATGTAGGTAATGCACCCTCACCTGTAACAACCGTTCGCGGAAAGAAGGCTGGCTTTCGCTAATGCGGCTAAAGTAAGCAAAGGATGTGTCCGAAGGTCGTTTTTCACCATAACGGCGAGCCAGTTTTTTGCAAAAAGAAAGGTAAGCTTTTTGAGCGGGATCTATTTTATTTGGCTTTAATCGGTACAGATAAACGCTAAAAATAAGCAAAAAAGTAGCGCTCAAGATCGCCAGCCAAAGCACCATATCCTCCCATCCATGCAGGCCAAAATTAGCTAAAAAGTCGTTTTGCACCTCTGGACCATAGGCTAGCACGCCACTCTCCCAGTAATAATCGACGGTTTGAAGAATAGAGTTTAGTTGTTGGCCCCACTTGGCCAGGCCATCTGGTGGCTTGATAAAAAATTTAATTTCGTCACCGATACGTTGCTCGTCTAAATCAATCGCGTGCTGAATACGGTTAGGAGAAATAGCGGCTGTGGGGTCAATACGAACCCAACCCAGCGATTGAACCCAGGCCTCAACCCAGACGTGGGCGTCGGCTTGTCGCACCTCCCAAAAATTACCTACGCTGTTATATAGCCCGCCCTGATAGCCAGCCACTAATCTGCTGGGAATACCAGCAGCGCGTAAAACGACGGCAAAGCTGGTGGCGTAATGTCCGCAGAAACCTCGTTTGCTATCGAATAAAAAATCTGCGACCGGATCATTACCTAATTGCGGTGGTGTCAACGTGTAGTAAAAGTTCTCTTTATTAAAAAATGCTAAGCCATTATTGATGACCCCCATATCGCTTCGCGTGTCGTTGCGCCAGCTGGAGGCTAACTGAAGTATTCTAATATCCGTGTTATCAGGCAAGGCTAAAGCACGGGTTTTATCCTCTTTGCTAATCGTCTCGCTGGTCGGCTGTATCGAAGAGGTAAAATCGAAGGCGCGAGAGCGGCTGAGTTTTTTGTTACTAATGAGTTGACGATCCTCGGTTATTTTCACGTCAGCGGGTGCTTTAATGGGTGAGTCTAGTGCGTATAACCAAACCTGCTGGTGGGGTTCCATCACGATGCTGTATTGAAAGGTCGTGGAAACTGGACCACGGATAGCTTGTTGCTTGATGGTTTTAGAAGGAGAAAGGGTCCATTGACGACCATCGGTATTCCAAAATACCGGGCCGCGCCAGTACAGCTGGTTTTGCGCGGGGGACCGATCATTAAAGCGCGCGCGAAAAGCGGTTTCCTTTGATAACGCAAGGTGTGATATTTGCCCTGGGTTTATGCTGTCGGAAATACCACTTATGGCATTAGAGGCGTCACTGGGCATAGCCCAAAGAGGCCCAATCATTCTTGGAAACAATAAGAAGCTGAGTAACATAAGGGGTAAAGCCAGCAGCATAATAACGCCCGCAAAACGATACGGGAATAGAGCACCCAGACTATTCAAATTTGTATTATTGACAACCAGCGCGGATAGAAGAAGAAAAAACAAACACAGGCCGTAAAGAGCCAACCCAATGGTTTGATCAAAAAGAAAGGGCGTTATGAGTACAAAAAAGCTGACAAAAATAACGGCGAGTACGTCTCTGTTTGCACGGCACTCTAACAGTTTTAAACCCAGTAAAACCAATAAAAAACTACTACTCGCTTCGCGCCCCAGCGACATGCCATGAAGCCGCAATACCAAAAAAGCAAGAAGCAAAGACAGAGCGAGCAATAGCCATTTGTTGGGGAAAAAACGCTTGAAGTAATGAGCTACCGCACACCAGGCGATCAACGTCAAACTGACGGCAATAAAAATAACTTGCAGCGACCCGATATGCGGTAAAACCAACAGCGTAGCGATCAACAGCAGTAATTTAATAACGGACGGGTTTAAGCGTGGCTCAGGCATGGGTAGGCGCTTTAAAAAGAGCAAGCAACGAAAGGCAGTGTTGTTGGTGGTTAAAACCCTGTGATGGAGAAACAACGCTATCTGGCAACCGTAAACCATAATCGACGCGAGAGCGTTCTGCATCCAAAACCCATTGGCATAACTCAGATAATTTTGCTTCCGTGTCGGATGCACTACAGGCGCTCCAGTCTAACCAAACCTCAGGGCAATGCTGGCTAGAAAACTGATGCGTGAATAAACCTTTCTCTGCCGCCCAGGCTTTCCAGTTAATGTGTCGATAGTGATCACCCCTTTGGTAGGCTTTAAATCCGGCGAAGTCTTCGGCACCCTGTTCTATGCTCGTTATAGCACTATCATTATCAACAACATGACTCATCGGTAAGGCTTGGCCAAAAGAAATAGGAGTTGGGTACACAAGAGTTTTTTGCTCAAATAAAAGAGGCGCCCAGGCTTTAAAAATACCAAAGGGGAACGAGGTAGACAGGGTGAGCGTATTCGGCGAATATAAACCACGGTGATCAGGTTTAACGGACACCGTTAGCGGGTAACTTTCGTTAGGCAGGAGGCGTGGTATGTAGACAATACAAGCGTCGATACGAGCGAACAGGGCCCAACGAGAACGCCCTTCGGTCTCTTTAATAATAAAACGCGCCGAGGCTGACTGGCCCAAAAAACAAGGCGCATTTTTAACGTCGATAACCTGAAGACCAGAGAGATTACGAAAACTAAAGAAAGTAGACGTTTGCGCCGCAGACGCTAACAGAAAGGTAAAAATAAAGCCCATGCTATTGCTGTAATTAATCGAGGCCACCAGCATTAACAGGATTACGATGCCGAGCGTTAAGCCCGCCTGGTTGGGTAATATAAATATCCGTCGATGGTTTAAACCAATAGACGAACCTTGTGCTCGTTCTCCTCGACTAAAACGGCTTAAAGAAAATCGTTTTGTAATACTTAGCGACATACGGCGTTGATCGGTCAAAAGCTTGCTTTACTGTAGCACTACTTGGCGAGAAATAAAAAAAGCCGCTTTTGCGGCTTTTTAAATACAGACTCAAGACTTATTACATAGGGGGCGCAGATGCCTTCACGCTATCTTTTTCTTCCATTTTTGCCTTCCAGGCAGAAACAGCGGGATAGTCCGCCAACAAAGACGCTTCAGGCACCATGCCCAGATAAGCAATCATCGGGAACAAAACAAAATCGGCCAGTGTCGCAGAATCATCAGCGAGATAAGCGCTGTTTTTGAGGGTGGTTTCTAATAGCGCCAGTTGTTTTTTGGCTTCAGGGATGGCCGCGTCCAGCACGGCTTCGTCCATCGGCCTAATTTCAAAGCGGAACAGCACAATATCGCGCACGATGGTTTGAAATACGGAGGAATTGAGATAGCTAATCCACTGATTCATCAGGGCGCATTTTTTTGCATCACTCGGTTTTAAAGCAGGGCCATCAAAGGCGTCATCTATATAATTAATAATCCCCAAGGTTTCAAAAAGGGTAAAATCACCGTGGCTAAAAGCGGGAACTTTTCCCGTTGGACTAACGGCGCGCATCTCATCGGTATTTGGCGCGTGAGGAATGTGTTTGAAAGGAACGCCTTTTTCAATGAGCGCAATATGTGCCGTTCGGACGTAGGTACTTAAGGGAAAACCATATAAGGTGACATCACTCATTTCTTTTAGCCTTTTTTTTAGTTAAATTGAACGGTAGATAGTAAGCAATAGATCAGGCCCTGTAAATAAAATAAGAGAAAACTAATGACGCAACGATTCAAAAACAAAGTAGTGCTCGTTACCGGCGCGGCTCAAGGGATTGGTAAAGCCTGTGCTCTACGCTTTGCCAGTGAAGGTGGAAAAGTAATGGTTGCCGACCGGGCGCAAGAGCAGGCGCGTCTGGTACAGCAGGAAATTATTGACGCCGGAGGGGAGGCAGAAATTTGTATCGTTGATCTGGAAACAAACGCAGGCGCGAAAGAGGTGATGCAAGCCACCGTCGATACCTATGGTCGAATAGATGTATCGGTACATAATGTAGGTGGTACGATTTGGGCAAAGCCATTTTGGGAATACCCCGACGAGCAAATAGAAAAAGAAATCAATCGTTCACTCTGGCCAACCCTGTGGTGCTGCCGAGCGGTTATACCCTATATGATGAAACAAAAATCCGGGGCAATTGTAAACGTAGGCTCGGTGGCGACTCGCGGCATTAACCGCGTGCCCTACTCCACGGCCAAAGGAGGCGTGCAGGCGATGACGGTCTGTATGGCGCTGGAACTGGCGGAACACAACATTCGAGTCAATTGCGTTAACCCAGGCGGGGTGGACCAGGGGGTTAGAGCGACGCCAAGAACCACCGATACGATGACAGATATTGATAAAGCAGGCATGGAAGGCGTCGTTCAGCAAACTAATCGCGATACTCCAATGGGGCGTTATGGCACACCAGAAGAGCTAGCCGCGGCGATTACCTTTTTAGCCGCCGATGAGGCGTCTTATATCACCGGCGAAATTATGAATGTAGCCGGTGGCGGGATTGGTTAAAGACGAACGTTAAAACAGGAAAGTTATTGAGTGCAAAAACTACGTTGTAGACTAAAGTTTGAATGCTTTGTTATAATGCCGAGTTAAAGAGCTTTATGATCAGGGTCAATGGATTTCAATCAGTTTTTATTTAAATTTTTTTGATGTAACATATCGCCAACACAGGCGTCTTTGAAAGCTTAATAAGCAAAGGTGATTTGAATTACCGTTAACCCGAAAATAATAACGCCGCCGCGATGATCTCAATCAGTTATCGCGTGCCAAGAGAAAAATTAATCTAAGAGTTAGGAGAATATTATGCCAATAAACAACAATGGTTCACGACCAGATTTTAGCCGCTATATGGATGTCGATGAAGGCTGGGTCGATCGCCGTATTTTTTGGGAACGCGAGATCTATGAGCGCGAGCTAGAACAGATATTTGCCAAAGCCTGGCAATTTATCGCGCACGACTCGATGCTTCCTGAAACCAATGATTTTTACACCACCTATATGGGCGAAGACGGCGTTATTGCCAGTCGGCAAAAAGACGGCAGCGTGCGCGTATTCCTTAACTCATGCACGCACCGCGGCAATAAAATTTGTTATGCCGATGACGGTAATACGCGAAACTTTACCTGTAACTATCACGGCTGGGCTTTCGGCACAGACGGCGAACTAAAAGGCTTGTCAAATGAGCACGTGTATGATGAAGGCGATATTGATAAAAGCAAATGGGGCTTACAGCAAGCGCGAGTAGACAGCTATAAAGGCTTAATATTTGCCACCTTTGATGACGAAGCGCCGTCGCTAGAAGAGTTCTTGGGCGATTTCCGCTGGTATTTAGATATTATGCTGGACCAAGATGGCGGCGGCACCGAATTTATCGGCGGCGGCATTAAAAACTATGTTAACGCTAACTGGAAATTTGGCGTCGAAAACTTTGTCGGTGACGCCTATCACGCGCTATGGACGCACGATTCTGGTTTCAAGGCAATGAACAACAACCAGGGCTTCCCTCCGGCTGACCCAACAGGCAGCTATCACGCGAGTGTGAACGGCCATGGTTGGGAGTTTGGCACCGACGGCCTGGCCGATATTGCTATTTTAGGGCAACCGAAAGTATTGGAATATTACGAAAAAATGCGCCCTAAAATGGCTGAAAGACTCGGCGAAATGCGCTCGAAAATTTTTGGTTCACTGGCCTCGGTATCTTTGTTTCCTAACTGCTCGTTTTTGCCAGGCATTCAAACCTTCCGTGTTTGGCTGCCCAGGGGCCCGCATAAGTTTGAAATGAGAATGTGGACGATTGTTAACAAAAACATGCCTGATGAAATTAAGCAGGCGATCAATATAGGTTGTATGCAAACCTTTAACCCGGCTGGCGTACTTGAAATGGATGACGGCGAAAACTGGGAAGGCAACACGTCTGTTAATAAAGGCATTGTCACGCGTAAAGGCAAGTTGCATTATGGTTGTGGTAAAAACCGCCGAATAGAGCACGAAGAACTACCGGGTATTGTTTATTCGAGCCAGTTCAATGATTCTAACCAACGGTTATTTTATCAACGTTGGGCAGATATGATGAATGCGGATAAATGGAGCGACGTGCCAACCCGATACACGCCGCGTTACACCGGCAAAAAAACGGTATAAGGAGGCCATCATGAATAACGCAGAAAAAAACACTCATAGCAGCGCAGCACTACCTTCTTTAGAGCTGATGAACGAAGTGCAGCAGTTTTTATACCGCGAAGCTAGGCATCACGACAATGAAGAGTTTCGTGAGTGGTTAGACATGCTAACGGAAGATATCCATTATTGGATGCCTTATCGCTACCAGCGCTACCGTAAAAATGAAAAAGAGCCCACCATTTTCGATACGGCGTACTATAACGACGATAAGGAGTGCCTGGAGAAGCGAATCTTGCGTACAGAAACGGGCACCTGCTGGTCAGAAGACCCTGCAACGCGTGCAGCACACGTGGTGACGAATATTGAAGTCGAGTTAACCGATAACCCAGATGAATTCAGGGTGTATTCGCTTAATACCGTGCACCGTAATATCAATGAAGATGAGTCGCATACCATGGTGGGACACCGAACAGACCTTATTCGTCGCGTTAACGGCGTGCTGAAACTGGCGAAGCGAAAAATCATTCTAGATCAGAATATTTTTACAAATAAGAGTCTGAACGTTTATTTATAAGCTCTTTTGTTCATAGGCAGGAACCTGAAAGCCCTGTGTTAACAGGGCTTTTTTATTAGGAGCTAATTTGAAAAGTGATACCGTTAAAGCCATTTTCTTATTGAATATCGCTGGCTTACTGTGGGGTGGCAATATGATTTTGGGTCGTTATCTGAGAGATTATTTTGGCCCATGGTCAATTATCAGTACGCGCCTGGTGATTGGCGGCAGCATTTTCGTATTATTGTTAATGCACAGCGGCGAACTTAAAAAAATCAGGCACATTACTAACTGGTGGGTGATGATAGCGCTGGCGGTCACCGGGGTGATTGGCTTTCAATCGTTTCTGTACTTTGGTCTTCGCTTAACTACCTCCACCAATGGTGGCTTAATTAACTCACTCACGCCGTTGCTAACGGCCCTGATGGCGGGTATCTATTTCAAAGAAAAATTAAGCTACCAGCACTGGATTGCCGCGATGGTGACGGTGTTCGGCCTCGCTTTTATACTCAGTGAAGGCCGACTTTCAAATTTATTGCTGCTGGAATTTAATTGGGGAGATATTTATATTCTGGCAGCCGTTTTTAGTTGGGTCGTTTATAGCATTATAGGCAAGCAGGCGATGCGAACATTGAGCCCGCTGCTCATGACGGCATTAGGGGTACTGTTATCATTGGTCATCGTGTTGCCGCTAGGTGTTATAGAAGCGACTTATTACCAGCCACCGATAATAACGACGACGACGTTTTTAGCCATGCTGTTTATCAGTACCGGGCCGACGGTTTTATCCTTATTGTTCTGGAACAAAGGTATGCACTTGATAGGCCCGGCGCGCGCGTCACTATTTTTAAATACCGTACCCGTTTATATCATCATTATAAATGCCGTATTTCTGGATATTATGCCCTATCAATACCAATGGGTCGGCATGGCGTTAATATTTGCCGGCAGTTTTTATGCGAGCTTAAGGCCTGCAGTGCTATTACCCATAAAGGAGCGAAAATGAAACCTATCGTAACGGTAGTATTAGAGGATTACCACGCGAGAACAAAACAGGAAAACGCCCTGATGAAAGGCTTATCGAGCGAAGAGTTTGATCAGCGAATTGACGAGTTTTTGTTGCCAATAGGCCCGCAATCGGGCCAACTAATGAATTTATTGATCAAAGAAGCGAAAGCAAAAACGGTGGTTGAAGTGGGCGCCTCGTACGGTTATTCGACCATCTGGTTTGCAGACGCGGTAAGTGATATAGGCGGTAAAGTGATCAGTATTGAGCTGGATGAAAAAAAACAGGCCTATGCGCGAACCATGTTAGATAAAGCGGGTTTGCTTGAATTTGTAGAATTTAAGACCGGTGATGCACTGCAAATTTTAGCGGCCTTGCCCGGCCCGATAGACTTCATGTTATTGGACCTATGGAAGCGTTTTTACGTGCCCTGCTTTGATCTGGTTTATCCAAAATTAGCCGACGGCGCAACCATTGCCGCTGATAATATGCGTTACCCAGAAGGCGTGCGGGAAACGGCCGATAACTACCGCAAACACGTTAAAAGCAAACCAGGCATGGATTCGGTTTTAATTAATATCGGCAGTGGTATAGAGCTGTCACGCTACAATACGGGCTAACAATAAGCAAAAAAACGCTAAGGAATTAACACCGGCGAGCCAATTCGCTCTCTACTGCTGAGGTAACGGTGCGCGTTGGCAACATCTGCCAGCGCAAACGTTTTACCAACCGTAATATTAATGTTGCCCTGTTCAAGCATCGTCAAATAGCGCGCGGCGCTGTTCACCAGCTCTTCCCTGCTCCGCGTGTAATGATAAAGTGTGGGCCGCGTTAAATATAACGAGCCCTTTTTTGATAGCTCTAAAACATCTAGCGGCTCGGGTTTTCCAGACGCATTACCAAAACTCACCATCAAGCCGCGTGGCCTTAAACAATCGAGAGATTTCATAAAGGTGTCTTTACCGACAGAATCGTATACCACATCAACTTTTTTACCGTTGGTTATCTTGAAAACCTCTGCAGCAAAATCTTGTTGGGTATAAATAATCGGGTAATCGCAACCGTTAGCACGCGCGATCTCTGCCTTTTCCGCAGAACCGACGGTGCCAATAACCGTGGCGCCTATTGCTTTTGCCCACTGGCAAGCGATGCTACCAACCCCACCCGCCGCCGCGTGAATCAGTATCGTTTCACCGGCCTGTAATTCGTACAAACGACAAAATAAATACTCAACCGTCATGCCGCGTAAAAGACTGGCAGCAACGGCTAAATCACCAACACCGTCGCTAAGCGGCACAATGTCTTGAGTGTCGATACACCTGTATTGCGTGTAAGCCCCTTTGCTGGATGAGTAGGCGACCCGTTGACCCACTTCAAACTCAGTTACACCGTCTCCAAGCTGCTCAATAACACCAACGGCCTCATCGCCAAGAATGGCTGGAAGCGGCACCTCATAAAGGCCAGAGCGAAAGTAAGTGTCAATAAAATTGACCCCTATAGCGGTATGGCGTATTAACACTTGCTGCGCCATAGGTGGGCCAACAGCGATAGACTCAATAGAAAAAACATCTGCTGAGCCGGTTTGGTGGATGATCGCAGAGCGAGATAAAGGCATAGATAATTAATTAAATTAAAAAACACATAATAGCGGCATTACGTGCATAAATAAAACCGTCATAGTTGACGCTTTGCGCAACAAAGTAATGACGCAAGTCGGACAAAGGCGTTAAATACAGGGATGATTATTGACAGCGGTTCTAATAAACATTAGATTATCGCGTTCAAACGTATCAAAAAAGCCGGAGACAAGAGTGGAAGACAGAATAAAACAAGGCAACAAAAAAACGTCATTTATTAGTGCGCTAATTTTGGCATTATTCGTTGTGACAACTGGTTTTGCTGAAACGCCAAGCGATTCAGAAGACACTAAATTCCACCGCTTTTGGCCAGATAACCTATACGCTGTAGAATTCGTCAATGATCGACTAGGCTTTGTTGCCGGTTACAGTGGCTCGCTGTTTAGAACCCAAGACGGCGGTAACAGCTGGGATGGCATTTATATAGGTGTTAATGAATTAATTAGACACATGTCGTTTGTCGATGAGCAAAAGGGTTGGGCTGTTGGCCATAGGGGCTCTATATTGCATACGGCCGATGGTGGAACAACATGGCTTATACAGCATACCGACGACGGTAATTATTTAAGAGATATCGCCTTTGCCGACGCCAATAACGGCTGGGCAGTAGGCCATGTTGGAAAAATTTGGCACACCTCAAACGGTGGAGCAACTTGGGAAGCGCAACAATTAACAGGCTATACAGGGCGGGATTTACCAAGGCTGCACGGGGTTATCGCAAAAGATGCCAATAATGCAATTTTAGTGGGTGAGTTTGGGGTTGTTGCACACACCGAAAACGCGGGCGAACTGTGGTCCATTAGTTACAACAAAGACGCGGCAACGCTGTTGTCAATCGCCAGTGTAGAAGGCGGTGCTGTTACAGTAGGTCTTGACGGCAGTATATACAATATTCTATTGGCGACTGAAGAGCAGCGTGAAGAAGTTAGGGCTATTCGTGCCGCAGCCTTGGCAAAAGAAGAAGACCAAGCAAGAAAAAAAGCTGAGCGCAGAGGGCGAGTATACGTACCAAAAGTGGTCGAGCAAATACCCGAGCCAGAAATTGATTACCATGTGAGTAAAATAGACAGCGGCATCACGGCACATCTTTATGATGTTACCGGTACGGCAACAGGCGAGGTTATCGCTGTCGGTGTGTCTAGCATGCTTAAAGTATCAGGGTCTATGGTGATACCGCTGGTCGCCCCTAAAGACTTCCCTCTTCCCTTTGTGTGGCTAGGTGGGGTTGATGTAACGCCGTTAGGTGATATTTGGGCAGCAGGGCTTCGAGGTATGGTAGTTAAAGGCAATGTGGCGGATATGAATTTTGATACCAAATTAAATATAGCAGCGCCCGGCGCAGTTAAGTTAATATCAAGTCGTTGGGGAGAAGAATAATGATTAACGCATTATCGAATTTTATTTCTAGAAAACCGGTTCTAGTAGCACTAGCACTAACCATAATTACTATTATTCCGGGTTATTACGCCTACAAGGGGCTGTCATTAAATGTTGTGCTGGAAGAAATGTTGCCAGAAAACGCCAATAACGTGGATTTATTTTTACGCTTTGGTGAGCAGTTCGGCGGTGCGAATACAACGCTAATCGAAGTTAAAAACAAAAAAGGTAATATATACAACCTTGAGTATTTAACTAAATATAAGCAAATTGCCGAAGATGTTTACTATAACAAGTCAACCTATCGTCACCTGAGTCAGTCCTTGGTTTTAAGAAAAACCAAAGCCATTTCAGGTGGTGGTGGTCGAGTCGGCGTGGACGCCCTCATGTGGCCAGACTTGCCAAAAAACGAAGAAGAGATGACGCGTTTAAGGCAATTTGTTAATAAGCAGTACCGTGGTTTGCAAGTCTCTAACGATGAAACCTCTGCGATTGTTATCGCCGACTTTAGGGATGAGGCGGATAAATTAGAAGTGCTTAACTTCTTTTTGGACCTGCGCAAAAAGTATGAAGGCGACGACTTAGAAATTAACTTTGTTGGCCGCCCTATTCTGTTGGGCTATATATACCAGTCGTTGGATTCGGTATTTAATATTCTGGCCATCTCATTAGTTATCGTAGCAACCATTCTGTTCTTGTACTTTAGAACATGGGTCGGTGTGTTTATCCCAATGTTTACGGCGTCTGTGGCCACCATCTGGGGCTTAGGCGCAATGGGCGCGGTTAATTACAACCTGGATCCGCTGCTGATCCTGTTGCCAGCATTTATTTTTGCCATTGTGTTGTCGCACGGGGTGCAGTTTACCACCCGTATTCTCGATAACATTAGTGATTGTGATACGCCGCCAACCGATTGCCGAGCCTGTACACGTGACGGCCTTGCGTTGCTACTCGTGCCAAGCACAGCGGCTATTATTACCGATGCGGCTGGTTTTGGCGTGTTAGCCTTAGTGGCCATACCAAGCATCAAGTCATTAGCGCTAATTTGTGGGCTATGGCTACTATCGGTGGTGCCGGCACTTATTTTTGCGGCCGCGGTTATGTGCTTAATTAAGCCGCCAAAATCGCATAAAACAGGCTCCATTATTTTAAACAAAATTTGGGGTGCTGTTATTAACATGGAAGACCATAAATGGACCATGGTATTGATTACGGCGGGTCTTTTAGGTTTTGGTGGCTGGTACTCACAAAACCTAACCGTGGGCGACACCAAAGGTAGCGCCATCTTATGGCCAGAGGCGCGCTTTAACCAGGACGTAGACTCGATTAACTCTCGCTTCTCCTTCCTCGGTACCGATATGATGCAAGTGTATGTGGAAGGCGAAAAAGAAACCATGTTAGACCCAACCGTCTACCATCAAACAGAAGCGCTAGACCGTTATGTCTTTGAGCACATGTCAGAAGTACGCCCAGCCATCAGCTTAGTGCCGATCATTAAATTGGTTAACTCGGTGTTGTTCGAAGGTGATCCATCGTATGCGATTATTCCTGACACAACAGAAGAAGTGGGCTTTGATATTTATATGTTCCGTTCACGGGGTGAGCCGGGTGATTTCGCGGCCTTTACCAACAAAGAATGGGAAATTGGTAATATTTCGTTTTTCTTAGAAGACCATAGTCGCCCAACGATTCAAAAATTGAGGGATAACCTAGATAATTTCTTTAGTAATGAAAAAGAAGTCGTCAGCAGCGCTAAGTTCTTATACATGGGTGGCCAAGTTGGTATTGTTGAAGCCTTAAATGAAGAGATCGTTAGGTCCAACATAAAAATAATGATTGCCATTGCTATCGTTATTTCACTCTGTATCGTGTTGTACTACCGCTCATTTACAACGGGTCTTATCTTATTGTTTAGTTTGGCTACGGCGAACTCGCTAACCTATGCCTTTATGGCGTGGAAAGGCGTGGGCTTAAACGTTAGCACACTACCGTTAGCAGCTTTGGGTGTCGGTCTCGGTGTTGATTACGGCATTTACATGGTGGATAGAATCCGTGAAGAATACCGCAAGCTAGACGTTAAAGACGTGCACGAGGCTATTCATCACGCCTTTTTGACCTCAGGCAACGCCATATTTATTACTGCGGTTACCATGATCGCGCCGCTTATTCCATGGGCAGTGGCTTCACCGCTGCGTTTTCAAGCAGAAATGGGTTTATTGTTAGCCATGGTGTTGTTTATGAATATGCTGGGCTCTCTGCTGTTTGTACCTGCCGCTATTGCAGCCTTTCATCCAAAGGCGCTATTCAAAGAATAAATGGTTATTTAGACCACTAAAAGGGTTAAAAAAACCGGTCAACGTGTTGACCGGTTTTTTTTAGCCTTGTTAAAGCCCACTGAATAATTACCACGGTTATGATTGAAGGCAGGTTTTATAAAACAAACATAAAGAGTGCCTTGATTAGGGCAAATAATGAGCGTATAAATACGCCCTATATAATAATTACCTAATATATCAATAAAGAGCCATACCTCTAGATTAGGGGCTTGGTGATAATCATTTTATTGATGCCAAGATCTACTGGTATACAGAGCTTGAATTTAAGGTGCAAAAGAAAGAGCATGGATGTGTAAGCTAGATGGCATGGGCTATTTAACGCTATCAATAACTTACCCGCTCTAATACACGAAACAGAGGCGAGCCTCTACGTATCAAACAAATAGCCTAAAACCCAATCTTATAAAGTAGGAAAAGACATGAAACTAAATAAAATAACTGCTGCTATAGGTATGGCAGCAGCCATATTGACAGGCGCACCAGCGATAGCAGAATCTAATAGAGCCTTAGAAGCATGGAAGGCGTTTGCCGCTGAAGAAAAAAACCCTAAATATGACAAATGGGTAAAACTCATTTCCGACCCTAAGGCGATTGCTTTAGCAAAAGAATGGAAAGATCTGCGGGGTTATGATGCTTATGATCTGCTAGATCAAGCCAACATCCCAGCTGATCTGAAGCCAGGCTTGGTTATTACTAAAGCTAACAAAGCTGACTATCCTTGGTTAAAAGACTACCTCCCAAAAGAGCTGAACGAGGCATTGGACAACAAATGGGGCAATATCGGACAAATTAAAATCGTTCCTACCAACACCTATTACATGCACGAAGGCTACCTTAAAGGCACCCAAGCGTTAAAAGAAAAAAACATTGAAGTTAAGGTCAGCGATAACGGCTCCTTGGTGTATGCCGATGGTTCTTATGCCTTGTTATCAAGCGAGGCCACTACGGCTATCCCCTTTTTAAAACCTAAAAATGGTTTAGAGCTAAACTGGAACCTTGTTGCTCACTCAACCAATAGCGATACCCTAAGCTTTAGCCCAATAGAACTGAATGCCTGTACAGCAGATGGTATGCTAGACAGAGAATATAAAGCAGACCTATGGTGGTGGCACTACCATAATCGTTCTAATGTAGGCCCGATGGGCGACATTTACGGCAAAGAAGAGTTTATTGAAGGCGGCTCCATTTTCTTCCTAGAACCTAATGATGTAAGGGGCTTGGCAGGTGTGCGTCAGCGTTATGCAGAAACAGGCAAAGAAGATGACTTTAAAGTGTTTATTCCAAGCCTACGTAGAACACGTCTGTTATCAGGTTCAGACTCACAAGACCCTTTGGCATCCGGCTTAGAGCTAACATGGGATGATTGGCGCTCCTACTGGGTTAAAACAGACACAGACGCCTTTGAGTATAAATTAGTAGGCGAAGCCTTCGTGCTGGCATCACCAGAAGTTGGTCACGCTTATGATGCGCAAGTAATGACGGCAGACAAGTGCAACTGGGCAAGTTTAGAACTTGAATTACGCCCAACCTGGATATTAGAAATAGTGGATAAAACAGGTAAATACCAATACTCCAAACGTCGTGTTCATATTGATAAAGAGTTTTATTATACGCAGTATCAAATGACCTGGGACCCTCGTGGAAACCCGTTTAGAAACTGGGATGATGTACGTGACTTTAGGCCATCAATAGGCGATATGCAGTGGCGTTCAGCCTTGGTTACTAATCAAGCAACACGCCGCGCATCAACCCTTTATATGACAGCCAATTGGGAAGACCGTGCCAAACAAGTAACAGATGAGATGTTTGATGTAGACCAGTTGCGCGATTACCAATAAGTACAATTACAAGCAGCAGCAAAAAAAGCAGTGCGGCATAAGTCGTACTGCTTTTTTGGTTTTAAACAGCAATAAGCGCACATAAAAACTTAAATATAACTAGGCCGAGTAAGGGATAAATACTGCGTAGAAATAAAGATACATTGTTGTAAAAAGTGTAAAAATTACTTGTCGCTACAAAATAATAGGCGTATAAAACATATGTTAGAAAGTGTAATAGCTAAATTTAGTTAAAATTGAAAGGGGAAATTATGAACGTAATAATAAAAACAGGCCTAGTGGCCGCAATAGGATTTGCAATAGCCGCACCGGCATTTGCAATCGACACCGGCATTAAGGGGCTAACCCAAAATGGCCGGATTAAAGTGGGTGCATCTGTGATGTATGATTTGGCAGATGATGGTGACAAACTTGGCCCTTCACAGTGGTTAATAGAATCTAAAACAACCTACCGCCCAAGCAGAAAGTGGACATTTGTGGCTAACTTTTGGTTACGTGGTGACTTGTCAACAGGATCAACCTCATACAACGCCCCTAATGGAGGTTTAACAGCCGGAATACCCACAGCCAATAATACTGGCGGGGTATCTTTTAGTCAAAACCTAGACTTCGAATTAGGAACAGGTTGCGGCGCAGGAAAGTTGTGTACAAAAAATGACGAATTAACCTTACTGAATGAATGGGAAGATGTTATTCGCGAATTATCAGTCAAATATCGCGACCCTAAGGGCCGTTTCAGCCTTAAGTTTGGTAAGCAACAACGTGGTTGGGGCGAGTCAGACGGCCTGCGCTTAATCGACGTGTTACACGCACAAGATTTACGTGAACGTTTTGCGTTTAAAAACTCTGATGAAATACGCATACCAGCACTAATGCTTTCAGCTGACTTTAATTTAACAAAATTAGGTATGGCTGGGCCGTTTAAAGCGCTAGGAATGAGTCGCCCAAAACTAGAAGTGAATTTTACACCTGAAGTGTTTCACTCAAATGTTTTAATAAACAATCCAACTCCAAGTGAATCTGATAGTGGTGGTGGAGCATTTGGCCTGCCATGGCCTGATACACTAGACCCTGTTTCCGGCAGTGGTTTTGTTGGGTTTGCTTTTGAAACGCCAGAAAACAAATCAAAACGATTAAGTTTCTCAGATGCTGAGTACTCTATGCGTTTAAAGTTTGATACTCTCGGCGGTGTAGGTACGATCAATGCATTTTATGGTATGCAAGATCTTCCTGTGCTTAAGTTAAGAGGTTTGGACCTATATGTAGGTGATGGACTTAATGGTGCAAACGGTGGCGTCCCATTTACAAGCTTTTCAGCTGTCACAACTGAGGCAATCGTACACGGTGGTGGAGGCTACTTAGATTGGCTGCGTTCAGTAGCAGTAGGCGCGCCAATTCAAAGCCCACTATCTGTAGCAACAGACGCATTAGGACTTGCAGGCGCAGGTTGTGCTGACTTACCAGCATTTGCAGGTGGAGCTGGATTGGGTTTAGGGACTAATGCATGTTCTGTAACCGCACAAGTAGAATTAGACTACGATTATAGACAAATGTTGGTCGGTGCTACATTCACACGTGACTTATCAGACTTTATGTCATTTGGTAGAAAAAATTCATCACCTTCACTAAGGTTTGAAATTGCACATGAATTTGATAAGCCATTTAATAGATCTATTGTGCAACCAGATGCAGTTGCAGGTGCAGATGCAGGTCCATTGGCCGGATTAATAACTACAGCGATTGACCCATTTGGTTTTGATCCTGCGGCAGGCGAAAGTGGAACTCCAGCCTTGGCTGTAGCATCAAGCAGAGCGATTGTTAAGTCAGATGTTACTTCTACTATGATTGGGTTTGACTTTCCATTTTGGGTACCAGGCTGGGATTCACAAGAAAAATCCATATTTACTAGTTTCCAGATATTTGATATCTACACACACGATGCTGACAAAGGATTATTAGCGCAAGCCCCATATGGATTTGCTGAAGTAGCAGATCACCAAAACTATTCAACGTTTTTATGGAGTTTGCCATTAGATAGTCAACGTTTGATTCTTGAAGGTCTGATTTTGCGTGACTTTACCAACGAAGGGTTGGTGTATCGTCAACGCATTGACTTTAACTACTTTGGAGATAGCTGGCGCCCACGTATAGAGTGGATGCATTTCTCAGGTAAAAAAGAGAGCGCACCAGCCGGTATGTTTAATAATTCAGACTTTATTGAACTATCACTCACGTATCAGTTCTAAAACACATAGTAAGCGGAGAGCTGTCGCTCTCCGCTTAATTAATTAAAGTTTAAGAACGTAAATTCATTAAAAAAGAGAAGGAAAATATGATGAAAATAAATAAAATAGCAGCCGCGTTGGGCTTTGCAGCAGCAGTGACTGTAGCAGCGCCAGCGATGGCCGACACCAACAGGGCCCTAGAAGCCTGGAAAGCCTTTGCGGCAAAAGAAAACAACCCTAACTATGACAAATGGGTTAAGTTAATTTCTGATCCTAAAGCAATTGCTTTAGCAAAAGAATGGAAAGACCTGCGTGGTTATGATGCTTATGACCTAATGGATAAAGCGAATATACCCGCAGAACTTAAGCCAGGCTTGGTTATCACCGGTGATACCAAAGCAAATTACCCTTGGCTTAAGGATTACTTACCTAAAGAAATATATGACCATTTAGGCGGTTCTTGGGCCAATATTAAGCAAATTAAGATTGTGCCTACCAACACCTACTATATGCACGAAGGTTATCTTAAAAATACCAAAGAAATCAGGGACAAAAAAATCAATATCAATATCACGGATAGAGGTTTTTTAACTTATGACGATGGTACAAGTGCGTTAATGTCCGGCCCTGCTGCAACCGCGCTACCTTTTCTCCACCCTAAAAATGGACTGGAATTGCATTGGGACTTTGTCGCTCACTCTGTAAATAATGATGCGTTGTCATTTGGACCACTAAATTTTAATGCTTGCTCTGCTGACGGTGGGCTAGAGCGCGAATACGCGGCTGATTTATGGTGGTGGCACTACCATAATCGTTCAAACGTAGAACCGTTTGGTGATATTCCGGGTAAAGAAAAGTATGTAGAAGGTGGGTCAATCTTTTTCTTAGAACCAAACGATGTACGTGGTTTAGCAGCAGTTAGGCAGCGTTATTCAGGTCCAGAAAAAGAAGATGACTTTAAAGTATTTATCCCTAGCTTACGTAGAACACGTTTGTTAACCGGTTCTGATTCACAAGATCCTATGGCTTCAGGCCTTGAAATTACCTGGGATGACTGGCGCGGCTCATGGGCTAAAACCAACATCGAGCAATTTGAATACAAAATTGCCAGAGAAGGTTTTATCCTTGCTCAGCCAGAAGTAGGTCACGCGTACCAATCATTAACAACGAATGCTGACAAGTGTAATTGGGATACAATGGAAGTAGAATTAAGACCAATTTGGGTGCTTGAAGTTACTGATAAGACGGGTAGATACCAGTATTCAAAACGTGAAACTTATATTGATAAAGAATTCTATTACCTACAGTATCAAATGACTTGGGATCCACGTGGTAACCCATTACGTACCTGGGAAGATGGCCGTGACTGGAGACCAGCAACTGGCGATGCAATGTGGTCTAACGTGATTATCACGAATGAAACAACACAGCGTCTTACGACTATCCAATTTAATGCTGTCTGGGAAGGTCGTGCAGAAAACGTAACAGAAGAAGTATTTGATATTGATCAGTTACGCGATTACAGATAATTACTGAGTAATACGTAATAAGTTAAGGCAGTGGGGCTAAGGTTCCACTGCCTTTTTTATGCAAGAAAGTAAATTTTTATATAATTGCATAGCCAAAGCGGTTAAAAACAAATAGCATTAACCACTTCTAATATGGAGTTACTGAGAATGAGAATAATTAAAATTCTATGTGCGAGCTTGATCCTAAGCTTAGGTATAACAGCTTGTAGTGAATCTGATGATAAGCCGGCAACAGATGCTCAGCAGTCAATGCCAGCTGAGACTACGCTTATGCCAGCATCAGTAGATCCTGTAGTACATGAAGACGTTGGAATTAATTACTATGGCCTGTCGCAAAACTTACAAAGACACGCTTCATTAACACAAATTAATGATAAAAACGTACAACAATTAAAACCATCCTGGAATCTTTCTCTTGGTGATACTAGAGGTCAACAAAGCCAACCACTAGTTATAGCTGGGGTAATGTACGTCACCACACATAATGCAACCTACGCTATTGACGCTATCAGTGGGCGACAAATCTGGAAGAGCAAAATCGAATATCCCGCTAACACAGTCACTTGCTGTGGTATTACTAACCGCGGTGCAACTTTTCACGATGGCGTTCTTTACCGTGCGACACTAAATAATCACTTATTAGCAATAGACCCGAAAGACGGAAGTGTTATATGGGATAAAGAAGTAGCGGATATTGCATTAGGCTACTCAATGACCAGTGCTCCACTCGTTGCTAATGGCACGATGATAACGGGTGTTGCCGGTGGCGAGTTTGGCGTAAGAGGCTTTTTAGATGGATGGAACCCTAAAACAGGCGAACACCTTTGGCGTTTTAATACCATTCCATCGCCTGGTGAAAAAGGTAGTGAAACTTGGGAGGGCGAAAGCTGGAAGCGAGGCGGTGGCCCTACCTGGTTGATCGGCTCTTACGATAAAGAGCTAGACCTGGTTTATTGGGGTGTTGGAAACCCGGCTCCCTTTAATGCCAGTGTGCGTGCAGGTGATAATTTATATACCAATAGTATGCTCGCTATTAGGCCTAGTACGGGTGAATTAGTATGGCATTTTCAATTTACGCCGAATGATCCGTTTGATTATGACGCGGTAAATGATCCTATTTTGATTGACCTTCCCATTGATGGAGAAGAACGTAAATTACTTATTCAAGCAAATAGGAACGGCTTCTTTTACGTTATCGATAGAACAAATGGCAAGCTGTTACAGGCGAACCAATACGTCGATAAGGTCAACTGGACCGATGGTATCGATATGGCAACAGGGCGTCCATTACGCGCTGAACGAGTAAATAATATGCTCGAAAATAAAGTCAAAACAGAAATCTGGCCTTCTGCACTAGGTGGAAAAAACCTGGCCCCTATGTCTTATAGCCCTACGACCGGCTTGGCTTATGCAAATACCTTCAATGTAGGTTGGTACTACACGCCCGTTGAACAGGAGTATAAACCCGGTGTTTTTTATGTCGGCGCACAATTTGAATGGATATTTCCAGAAGGGCCAAAAGGATATTTAAAGGCCATTGACCCTATGACGGGTGAAACAAAATGGCAATTCCCAACCGAGGTGCCTATGAACGGTGGAACCCTGGTGACTGACGGAAATGTGGTTTTCTCCGGCGCTCAAACGGGTGAACTCTACGCATTTAATGCGACAACGGGCGAAAAGTTATGGGAATTTAGAACCGGCTCAGGAATCATTGCGCCGCCAGTTACTTACCAGTTAAATGGTAAACAATATATTGCGGTTGTTAGTGGCATCGGCGGCGTCTACATAAACTTTACTGGAGACCCAAACTTAAAAAATATAAACCCAGGAGGTTCCGTCTGGGTATTTGAATTAAGTGATGGGGGCGATATGAGCACGGTCAGCGCCAAAACTATAAAACCCATCGTAGTAGCAGAAGTGGTTGTGGAGGACAAAACAAACTGGTCAGCAACCGTAAAGCACGGAGCTGAGTTGTACGAACAAACCTGTTCACACTGTCATGGGGTAAAAATGGTCACCTCGGGTACAACGTACGATTTACGCACCTTTCCTAAAAACGATAAAGAGCGTTTTATAAACTCCGTTACCAATGGCAAAGGTTCTATGCCAGCCTGGGGAGATAAAATAACGAGCGAAGAAATAAGTGCCATTTATGAGTACGTTATTCATTAATAAGAAAGCTTAAAAAAGGAAATAAAATGGAAAAACTAGATGACCTGGTCGACTTTAAAACAGGTAGACAAAAGCGAGTCATTTATTCAGACCCCGCGATCTATGAAGAAGAGCTAGAAAAGATCTTTGGTCGCTGCTGGTTGTTCCTAACGCACGAAAGCCAACTAAAAGAACCGGGCGATTTTATCCGTACGTTTATGGGCGAGGATGAGGTACTCGTTGTTAGGCAAAAAGACGATAGCATAAAGGCATTTTTAAACACTTGCACACATCGGGGTAATCGTCTGTGTAAAGCCGACCACGGTAATAGCAGGAAATTTGTCTGTAATTACCACGGCTGGAGTTTTGGTTTTGACGGCAAACTGAATGGCGTACCGCTAGAAAAAGAGGCCTATAACGATCAATTAGACAAATCGAAATTCGGTTTAATTGAAGTGGCCCAAATAGCAAGTTACAAGGGTTTGGTTTTTGCTACCTTTGATGAAACAGCGCCGAGTCTGGAAGACTATCTCGGAGAAATGAAGTGGTACCTCGATATATGGCTGGACGCAATGCCAGAAGGTACCGAACTAATTGGCACGGCAATGAAGGTAGAGCTGCCCGTTAACTGGAAGTTGCCCGTCGAAAACGTATCGGGTGATGGCTATCATTTGGGCTGGGCGCACGCGGGTGCGATGACGGTATCATCCAGCATGGTACTGGCAGGCATGGAAGTAGGGAACTCAGCGGTGGATAATTCTGTTGCCGTTTCCGTTGCAGGGATGAATGGCCACGCCGTATTAGCCGCATTAGACGGGCAATCAGGCTATGCGTTTTATCCTGAACCTAAAATGGCGGTCGATTACCTGGAAGAAAATAGAGCAACCGTTATCGATCGGTTGGGCGAATACCGTGGTAAAAACATGTGGGGTTCGCAAATCAATATGACGGTTTTTCCTAATTTACAAATGTTACCGGGTTTAAACTGGTTCAGGGTCTATCACCCAAAAGGTCCGGGGAAGTTTGAAATGTGGACCTGGGCGATGGTGGATAAGGAAATGTCTGATGATTTAAAGCAGATGATACTTAATAATGTCAGCCGCACTTTTGGCCCCGCCGGACTATTTGATAACGACGATGGTGATAACTTACAGGCCATTACCGAACAAAGCCGAGGCTGGCGCACCAGACAAATGGATATTTACACCAATATGGCCATCGGTGGCGAGCACAGCCGAGATGAAATGCCCGGCGTGGTCAGCGAAGGCCTAATCTGTGAACAGAATCAACGCTACGTTTACCGCCGCTGGTTGGAAATGATGAAGGCAGACAGCTGGGCCGATGTGCCGTCATATAATAATTTACAAGAAGCGCGCGCTACGGAGGCGAAGTAATGTCAGCTCAACAGGCAGAAATGGACGTTTATGTCGCCTTGCAACGGCAGCTATACCAGGAAGCGCGTTTATTAAGCGCTGAACAGTACGACGACTGGTTAGCAATGTTATGCGACGAGGTCCATTATGAAATGGAAATGCCCCAGCGCCGCCTGCGGGAAGATAAAACTAATAATAGAGCGCCTATTAAAACGCCCATTTTTAATGATGATATGGCGGCCCTATTGATGCGTATCGCGCGCTTTAAAACGGGCTTCGTTTGGTCCGAAAACCCAATCAATGCAATACGACATATCGTCAGCAATGTTGAGGTTTTTAATACTGAAATAAAGGATCAGTTCCAGGTACATTCAATTATCGAAGTACATAGAAGTCGTTTAGACGCCGAGCGTAAACGCTTAACCGCGGGGCGGCAGGACGTATGGAAGAAAACAGCAGCGGGATATAAGTTACTAAAAAGAAATGCAGCACTAGACGATAGCGTGGTGTTGGACAGTAATATTAATTTCTTTTTTTAAAGATTATTTTGAGGAGACAATAAAATGGGTTGGATGGATAATAAAGTAGCCTTGGTAACCGGTGGCGCATCGGGTATCGGGCTGGCCGTGGTTGAACGCTTTGTCGCAGAAGGCGCACGAGTGTGTGTAATGGACCGTTCACAACAGGGTATTGATGCACTTGAGGACAAATTTGCGGGCAAGGTCGTAGGCTTAACGGGCGACGTTAGGTCGTTACAATCAAACAAAGATGCGGTCGCTAAAACAATAAAAGCTTTTGGCCAACTAGATACCTTCATCGGTAATGCCGGTATTTGGGACTATATGGTGCCGTTAGAGGCTCAGGAAGACGACAAAATTGAAGAGATTTGTGACGAGATTTTTGCCGTCAACGTGAAAGGTTATTTGCTCGGTGCTAAAGCGGCCTTGCCTGAACTAAGAAAAACAAAGGGTAGCATGGTGTTTACCGCATCGAGTTCGAGTTTTTATACCGGCGGTGGTGGACCTATTTATGTCGCGTCAAAACACGCGGTGCTCGGAATGATTAAGCAATTAGCGCATGAAGTGGCACCAGACGTACGGGTAAACGGTGTTGCGCCGGGCGGTACGATGACGAATTTAGGCGGCAGCGCCGTTGCAGGGCAGGCGGATGCAAAGCTTAGCGAAATCCCTGGTGTGGACCAGCTTATTAGTGATATGACGCCACTAGGGTTTATCTCAAAACCAGAAGATCACGCGGGTATTTACTTGTTGCTGGCTTCTGATAAGAACGGTGGCTATATTACCGGCAGCGTTATCAATTCGGATGGTGGCATCGGTATCGGCAAACGGCCCGAGCAGTAATAAAAAAGCCGGCTATTAGCCGGCTTTTTTATGCTCTTATCTTTTATACCGGATAAACGATATAGCGCGGTAGAACATTGGTATCGGTTATTGCTCTGCGCTGAATAAAACGCCCCGCGCCGTCTTCAATGGCGATAATATCCTGGTAACGCCCGACGCAAAGAATAAGGGTTTGGTTGGTGTCCCTCTGGGTATAATAGATGGTGAAGTTAAACTCCGCCTGAAGCCGTCCATCGGCCAACTCGCTGGTTGAGATCAGCTGGGTAAAGTGGCGCATCTGGTAGTGCTCTGACGAGTCAAATTGAATATCAACCACCTGAGTGACGCGATCTTGTAGACGCTCGTAACAATCATCCAGCATAAAGGCGATAGGAAGGCCTCTACGGTCATTTTCTTCTGAAATAAAGGTGTATGTACCCTGTTCGCTAAAGCAGCCTAGCCAGCCGTTCATATCCAGTTTGTCGAGCGCGCAAATATAATCTCTATTAAGGTTTTCAATTAAAGTAATCGAATTGTTCATCGTGCTGCCCTCTCGAAACCCATAATTTTGCGGTAATACTCCCAGCGAGGTAAATTACCGGATTCATCGTTTTGCTTTACTTCAAAAGAAAGCGCGTATTCATCTTGCACGCCTTTTTGGAAAATAGCATTCCCTGGTGTTTTATTGCCCTTATCAATGCGCGAAAAAACCGAGGCATCTTCCATGCTAACCAAGCCGCATGGCCCTAACAAATTACTCGATTGGCGAATGCGGTGGCGGATCATTTCGTCGTCATCGTCTTCGTGGGTAAAGTAGGCATAATGTACCTCCAGCCCTTTAGGGCCTTTTGGAAAGGCATAGCGAATATTCAACATATCCATATGCTTACTGTATACGGTCAAAGGGAATTGCATTTGAACAATGGAGCCGGTGCTCGTTTCGGTGCCTTTAAAATCGAGAATAGAGCCGTCTTTAAGTGCGGTTACTTCTTCCGGTATTTTTAGTTCTGATTCAAATGTTAAGTGACCATTTTTACTGACTTTTTGGAAGCCTTTACCACCTTGCCAATTTAATAAGGCAAAGGCTTTATGCAATAGCGGTGCGTGATAACCGTCATTATCGCAATAGGCTTTCCAGTTGCAGTCGTACATCACTTTTTGGTAGCCGATAAGCTTCAAACGGCCATCGCCACCTAATACGCGACTCAGTGGTTCATAAAAAGCTTCTCCCAAGTATTCTTTAAGCGGCGGCGTTTTATCGCTCATGGTGACGAAAAATAAGCCGCAAAACTCCTCTATGCGTAATTGCGCAAGGCTGAAGTTTTTCTTATCAAAGTCGGGCGTGAATTCGCGGCTATTAGGACAGCCGACGAGGTCGCCTTCTAAGTTAAACAACCAGCGGTGGTAGGGACATTCAAGCTCTTTTTTATTACCAGAGCTTTCAGTTACTAAAGAGGTGCCGCGATGGGTACAGGTGTTTTGAAAAACCCTGATTTGGCCGTCTTCGGCGTGTACCGCAAAAATAGGCATTTCACCCAGCTCGGCGGCTTTATAGTCACCGGGATTAGGGATTTCGGCGCGGTGTACGATGGGATGCCATTCCTCGCCATAAAAAATGGTTTCCAGTTCTTTCGGCCAGAGCGCTTCTAATTCGAAGACTTCTTTCGGTATTTCATTGTATTTTGCGGGCCACTCTAACGAAAAATCATTGGGTGTTTTAGACGACATGCTTACTCCTCAAGGTAATTTAATCAAAACTATAACTAACTTCTTGTTAACTGCAAACCACGCAGCTAATAAAATATGATAAAAATCAATATGACGAGCACTGGGCGATTTTTTCTAAGCCCGCTCTGTCGATAATTTGAATTAAGCGACCGGTTTTAGTAATGCAACCACTGTCAATTAATTTTGTAAATGAGCGGCTGACCGTTTCAACCGCAATGCCCAAATGACTGGCCATATCCTGGCGAGACATATTTAAGTGCAAATCCGCATGTTGATAGCTATGCTGATTCGTGCGCTGGTTAAATAAGATTAAAAATTGAGCCAAACGCGAGGGTGCGGAATGAATAGATAAACAGTTTTGTGTATCTTGAGTAGTCGCGAGCGCCTGACTGTAGATTTTAACGGCGAGATCGGACAGGCTTGGAAATTCCTTGCGTAAAAGAGCTAGTGGCCGGTAGCTTATTTTACAGGCCAGACTGTCTTCTATTGCGATGCTGCTATTTAACGTAACCCCCCCCGCCATGCTTTCTAGGCCAATAATATCACCAGCTAAGTAAAAGCCACTGACGTGGGCGTCGCCAAATTGATTAATGATTTGCGTTTTAAATGCGCCGGTTTTAACGACGTAAAGGTTGGCCGCTTTTACGCCTTGCTTAAATAGCACGTCGCCCGTGGAAAAGGTCTGATTGGTGCTAACGATATTAGTAAAGCGATATAAGTCTGTAACCGGTATGCCGGAAGGCAGGCAACGTTTGGCTAGAGTGCAGCTAGAGCAATCAGCGGTTATTTTTTTCTCAGGCATATTAGGGAATTTATCTAGAGCAATTTTGCTACATTAGTAGATGCTTAACTTTATATCAAAGAAGCCATTATTTAAAGTAATTTTTAACTTTTCCGCGGCCTGTGGTGGTAGCTATAAATTAGCGGGCAAACGCTTAATATTGATACAAATCATTTTTTCTATGCGGGGCGAAGTGTAAAATTTAACACTTACAAACCTGGGTTTTGGTTTCAAGATAAGAGGGTAAGGAATGAAAGCAATTAAACAATTAATTCAACAGGATGGCGCTATCCAGGACCGCTCCATTTACTGGGATGAAGACGTGTACCAAAAAGAAATGGAGTATATTTTTGCGCGTTGTTGGTTGTTTTTAACGCACGACTCGGTGATACCAGAAACAGGCGATTACCAGGTAACGACGATGGGCGAAGATAACGTCATTGTTGCGCGCCAGAAAGACGGCGGGTTGAAAGCTTTTTTGAACTCGTGCACCCATCGCGGAAATTACGTATGTTTTTCTGAAGGAGGCCATGCGCGTTCGTTCGTTTGTCCATATCACGGCTGGGCTTTTGGTATAGATGGCGAATTAGATGATGTGCCCCTTGAAGAGCAAGCCTATTTTAATGATATCGATAAAAAGGCCCTTGGCTTAAGGCAAATTAGAGTTGAAAGCTACAAAGGCTTTATCTTTGGAACTTTCGATGAAGAGGCGCCCTCTTTAATTGATTACTTAGGCGGCATGGCGTGGTATATGGACTCTTTCATGGACGTACCGGGTGGCATAGAGTTAATAGGCCCGCCTATGAAGTCGATATTAAACTGCAACTGGAAGAATCCATCAGAAAACTTTGTTGGCGATGGTTACCACGTGGGCTGGGCGCACGCCTCCGCTTTACAGATAGCGGGCGGTGCGTTAGAGAAAATGAAAGGCTTAAATGACTATGACCCAGCTTCAGGATTACAAGTAACGGTTCCCGAAGGTCATGGTTTTGGCATTATTTGGGACGCCGCTGCGGCGTTGCATCCTGGCCCACCAGGGGTCGCCTATCAAAAATGGTTAGACCAGCGCTCTCCAGTGGTACGAGAAATAGTGGGTGAAACCAGGGAAAAATTTTATAACGGTCACTGGGATGCCACCATCTTTCCCAATTGTTCTTTTTTATACGGCACCAATACCTTTAAAGTCTGGCAACCAAGAGGGCCGAGGGAAATAGAAGTATTTACCTGGACGCTGGTTGAAAAAGAAATGCCAGAAGAGCTAAAGCAGATGATCCACGCGGATAATATGCTGACGTTTGGTACCGCGGGTATTTTAGAGAGCGATGACGGCGAGAACTTCGAGAATTGTACGCATTCTAATAGGGGCTATTCAACCCGACAAGGCAGCCTGTATTTAGGTATGGCTAAAGGCCGTGAACGTACAGACCCCGAAATGCCCGGTTTGGTCAGTGATGGCTGGGTGAATGAAAGCTCCACTAGGGGTATGTATCGTCGTTGGGCTGAATTAATGGAAGGCAGGCCATGGAATGAACTTTCTAAAACGGCTAAAACAGCCAGCCAGGCGTAGGAGATAGAAATGAGTGCGGAAATTAATCAGCATGTTGCAGGAAAAGCGTTGAACCATATTATTCATTTTGAAGTGGCGCAGTTTCTGACCAGAGAAGCGCGTGCGCTGGATGAAGAGAGGTACCACGAATGGCTAGACGAGATGATCACCAAAGATATCAGCTATCAACTACCTACCGAAGAGGTTCGCTATCGACGCGATAAAAAGGTGATTGGCACGGCGCAAACGACCTATTTATACAATGATAGTTATGAGGTGTTGTGTATGCGTGTAGCGCGGTTTGATACGGGTTTCCTGTGGGCCGAAGACCCGCCAATACGGATCAGGCGTTATATAACAAATGTCGATGCGGTGTGGGCAGACACGCCAGATGAAGTAGACGTGTGGTCTAACTTTATTGTTTATCGTAGCCGCGGGCAACGGGATGACTCAACGATGTATGGTCGCCGAAAGGACAGGCTTAGAAAAGTAGGTGGAGCATGGCGTTTAGCGGCGAGGGTTATTACTCTGGACCAGCGGGTTATTCTTGACAAAAACGTGCATTGTTTTTTCTAAATAAAGTGGCTGTATAAGTGTTTTAAAGGGTTCTGCTTATAACGATGAATCGATCGCGGAGAGTTTTATTAATTGCGTTAGATCGATAATGTTTATTTGCCGATTCTTTTTTTCGATGCAGTTATTGTCGACCAGACGAGAGAAGGTGCGACTCGTTGTTTCAGAGGCCAGCCCCAGATAGTTACCGATATCCTGGCGAGACATCGGCAGGGTAAAATTTAATTGGTGGTGTTCAGACCTGCTGGTACGTTTTGAGATCAGCAGAATAAAGGTTGCAAGCCTTGAAATAGCGGAATGGTGGGACAGGCAATTGAAAAAATCATGGCCTGATGCCAGCGACTGACTGAATAAATTAATGGCCCAATCGGATAAGGCTGGGTTATTTTTTCGCAATTGAGCCAGGCGAGGGTAGTCGGTCTTACAGAGGTAACTATCGGTTAATGATATGGCGGTACTTAAATACTTACGCCTAGCAATGCTTTCAAGCCCAACGATTTCACCAGGAAGATAAAAACCGGTGATGTACTCGTCTCCGTGAGAGTCAGTAATATAGGTTTTGACGGCTCCTGATTTAACGACGTGAAGTGATTGAAATGGATCCCCTTGTGAGTAAATGACCTGCTTTTGGTCGAAACGCCTGTCAGACGTTACGATACTTTTCAATTCATCTATCATTGCCTCATCGAGGGCGGCGGGCAGGCAAAGCGACGACAAGGCGCATATACGGCAACTTTGCACGGTTGGTTTTTTTGTATGCGAGTAGTCTCGAGTTAGGCTCATCAGTAACAGCTTTTTATCAGGGTTATAAATTCCATCATAAACGGTGACATTTAGCAAATTATACAGCTTCATAGCCAGCGTGGATCGGCTGGCAAAAAAGAAGGCTTCTAGTTGATAACAAGAAGCCTTTATGCCCCAAACCTTGGGGGAGGAGATATTTAGTTTGTGGTTGGGACAGTTAGAAGCCCATCAAATCCTGGTAGCCTTTCCATAAACCACGAATCAAGCCTTCCGTGACCAGGTGGTCATCACCAACGGGGTCTTTTCCGGCCATTTGAATGACATTAGTGCGGCTACCATCACGCACGATAGCCTTTTGACAAAGCTCGGTTGATTCGCCGTCTTCCATCGATATCAAGCCACCGGGGCCGATCAAGTTAAACTGTTTCAATCGTATGTTACGTAGTTCTTCGCTATCGTCTTTATAACCGAAATAAGTCCAAACCAATTCAAACGCATCTTTGCCCTTAGGCAAAATTTGCCTGAAAGCCAGGGTATTTTGAATTTGCTGCATGACCAGCGATGGAAATAAAGACAAAATAACCAGGGTAACGCCGTCATCAAATTCTTGCTGGCCTTTTAATAAAGTGGGGTCTTGCAAGTTGTACTCCCCCGTTTGCAAGGTCCTTAATTTATCCTTTTTCATATCGTCCAAGGCTGTTTTATCTTCGGTACCACTGCTCGCCCAAAGTACAGAATGGAAGTCATTGTTAACGATAGACTCGCCTTTTTGCGAAGAACGATATAAACCAAACGTAGCGTGGAACAAGTGTAATAAGCTCGCGTGATAAGGGTCTTTAGTATTTTCAGAATAGAACTTCCAGTTGCCAGCGATATGCTGACGGGTATGGCCCAAAATTTCTATCGGGCGATTCATGATGCGTTTTAAGTGATGATTAACGTCTTCGCCCATATAGGTTTCAATATCGGGGGTGTTGTCACTAAAGGTGCCAAAAACGACGCCGTGATAGTTAATGACGCGAACGGTTCTCAGGCCGTGCTGTTTTTTATCAAAGTCTTTTGGCATACCGCCTTTGCCCGCGAGGCCGCGCTGAAAGGGTACGCCGCGCAAGTCGCCTTTGGCGTCGTAGGCCCATTGGTGATACACGCAGGTATATACCCCATCTTCTGATTTGCCGTGGCGTTCACGGCAAATTTCAGCGCCACGGTGAGCGCAGCGGTTCACCCATGCGTATATTTCATCGTCCTGACCGCGGGTAACGACGACGGGTGTGTCACCGATATAGGTGGATTTAAAGCTGCCTTTATCTGGGATTTCAGCTTCTGCGGCGAGGAAGTTCCACGTTTTACCGTTATAAATTTTTTCTTGCTCTAACTCGTAAACCTCTTCACTATTGAAAACAGAGTATGGAACGGCGGTACAACCGGCGTCGGCAGGCCATTTTAGATGTTCGGGTGTGCTCATGTGTGCTCCTTTAAATAGGGATGACCATCAGGGTGGTAATTTTATGCGTGTCGTAGATCGCCGAGCGTTCTTTAAACTTTAAAACACCGTTATCACGGACAATTACGTCCACATAGCGGCCGACGTTATAAACGGTACTTTCGCCATCATTGCAGGTTTTAAACACCGCATAGTTAGACTGAACATGAATTTCATCGCCATCAAAAGACAGTATGCGTGGGTTACTGATGATATGGCGGTACCATTGAACCTGGTACACATTGGCGTGTCGTAAAGCGGTAACGCGATCATTGAGCATACCTTTACTGTCGCACCAGATAACGGCTACAGGCAGCCCTACTTCATGGTTTTCTCGAGGAATGATTCTATACAGACATTGCTCGGTAAAAAAGTTGGGCCAGTTTTCTAGATCATCGTCATCGATACATTGCACATAGGCGTTAAGCAGGTCCTCTACTTCGCTCTTAAGCTCTGGGGGGGTAACATTTGGCATACGCTCTCCTGATAATTTAGGATCAAGTATACGGATTTGATAGCATTAGAAAATGATTATAGTCAAAAAATACCGCGTTATATGATCCGCTGCAGCAATAAAAGTTTGCAGTTAAAGATTATTTTGCTCTATTGTCGACCAATATCATTTTTGAAATAAGATCCTGAATGTCGGTTTTAGCGCTGTTATCCAGTAATACTGCGACGCGATTAATTGTACAGACTACGGAACCGCGCATACTGTGAAGATAGTAAGCGTCTAAAGGGTAGACAACGGTTTGGTCATGACGGGCGCGTTGATAACTCAGCTGGCTAATACCCATAATGCCCAGGCCAGCGGCTTCAGCGTGTGCCATTAGTCGCTCGGCGCGATCTTCAGTGATTCCGCCAATGTACTCTACTAAAAAAGGCGGGGTCGCCGCGCCTTTACCCGCAACAGACTCACGCCAGCGGACGGCACCAAGAACGCCGTCAGTATTCAATAGAGAATTAAAAGGAACAGGTGTAGACATAGCGATCTCCCAGTAGTTTGTTAATTTGGTTTGTCCTATTTAGTTTAGAGATTAGCCTAATCATCTGCAGAATGGCAATAGCTATTTGTTTATTTAGCCAGTCGTGGGCCACTCATGCAAAGTTATATGATTTTGATCATAAAAAATGCTTATACGATTTATAAATAATGATAACCTAACGTAATAATAAAGGCTGTAATGAGGAGAGCTACCATAATGAGTCAAAAACCAGTAATAGCAACCATGATTGGCGATCCAGCCGGCATAGGCCCGGAAGTGGTGGCTAAGGCTTGGGCAAGCGGTGAAGTGCACCAGTATAGTCAGCCTGTTTTAGTCGGCAGCCAGGCGGTGATGCAACAGGCGGTTAAGGCTTGTGGTTTATTGTTAGAGGTTAAAAAAGTGGCTTCCGCGGCCGATATTACAAACAACCCGGCTGTGATCGAGATTATTGATTCAGGCAAGTTTGATATGGCCAGTTTTTTAATGGGGCAAGATAACGCCTCTTGCGGCCAAATCAGCGCGGACTGGCTGGACGAAATGGATCAAATGGCTTTATCTGGCGAAGTGGATGCGACGATTATGGCGCCGATTAGTTCGGTGTCGATGAAAATGGCGGGCGTACTTGATAAGGTCATCAATATGGAGCCTGGGCACAGTTATTTGTTTCTTATAAGTGGGCCCTTGCGCGTGATGCACCTGACCGATCACCTGCCCTTGCGCGAGGTGTGTGATCTGATCAATGCGGATCTTGTGACTACAGCCATTACGCAGCTCAACGAAGCGCTAAAAACCTGGGGTATTGCTAAACCCCGTATCGCGGTGGCGGGCTTAAACCCCCACGCGAGCGGTAAAGAAGAAGAACAAGAAATAACACCAGGAGTAGAAAAAGCGGCTGCTCTGGGCATAGATGTGACCGGCCCGATTGCACCGGATTCTGTCTTTAGGCACTGCATAGATGGTCACTATGACGTAGTGCTCGCGATGTTTCACGACCAGGGGCATATCGCGATTAAAACATGGGGCTTTTCGGGTAATTGCGCGTTGATTATGGGGCCGCCATACTTGCACATGTCGGTAGCGCACGGTACCGCTTATGATTTAGTGGGTACGGGAACAGCGGATCATATGATGATGCTTGAAGCGATGAAACTGACCGGCAACCTCGCTGCGGGAAATGGTTTTTTTAAATAATGATGTTCGGAGGCTGATAATGAGTGCAGAGCAACAGATAGAGAAAATTGACCTTAACGGCAACCGGATTCCTTTTTCGGTTTACCTGGATGAAGATATTTATAAGTTAGAACAGGAAAAGCTATATAGAGGGCCAATCTGGTGCTATATCGGCTTAGACGTTGAGGTGCCAGTAGCGGGCGACTATAAGTCGACCTACGTCGGCGACACGCCGATTGTTTTAACGAGGGACGCAGAAGGCGGGTTGAACGCCTGGGTCAATCGGTGCGCACACAAAGGGGCATTGGTTTGTCGCGAAAGACACGGGCATTCTGAAGACGGTGCGTTCACCTGTGTGTACCACCAATGGGCCTACGACGCCAAAGGCGACCTCAAAGGAGTGCCTTTCCGCCGGGGCTTGAAAGGCCAGGGTGGTTATGCCAAAGATTTCGATATGAATAATCATGGTTTGCGCAAGCTTCGAGTGCAAACTATCGCCAATATGGTGTTTGCCAGCTTTGATGACAAAGCACCCGATCTGGCCGCTTTTCTTGGGGAAAAGATGTGTGCAAATATCAGACGTATTATGCATAAACCCATTAAGGTTATTGGTTATACGCGCCAGTATATGCATGGCAACTGGAAAGCGTACTCAGAAAACAGTCGCGATAGTTATCACGGCGCTTTGCTGCACTTGTTTTATCCAACCTTTGGCGTGTATCGCCAGGGTCAGGAAAGCGTAGGTATTACTGATGAAGTGGGTTGTCATAATTATTTTAACGTTTCGGCCCCCAAGGGTGATGTCGATTACGCCGAGTACTCGGGTGAGGCCAATAGAGAAATGAAAGGCCCGCATCAGCTACAAGACGAGAGCGTACTGAAGTTTATCCCCGAAAGGGATGACCGCATGGCCTTGAGTATTCAATCATTATTTCCCTCAGTGGTACTGCAGCAAATCCAGAACACCCTGGCGACCAGGCAGGTGCTACCAAAGTCTGTCAATGAAACAGAGCTGGTCTGGACTTTCTTTGGCTACCAGGATGATAATGAAGAAATGGCACAACATAGATTGAAAAACATCAACCTGGTTGGCCCTTCGGGTTTAATTTCAATGGAAGACGGCGAGGCGGTTGAGCTGGTGCAACAAGGTATTCATCGAGACGAGGGTGAGAGTTCGTTTATTGAAATGGGCGGCAATGAGGTGGAAGACTTTACCAGCCCAATGGGTATGGATGAAAATGCCGTACGTGGATTTTGGAAAGGTTACCGAGAGTTAATGGCCCGGTAGTTTAAGTATTTAAGATAGAGTTAAGAGGTGAATAATGATTGATATGAATGAGTTGGTTGATATTGACAAATCAACCCAATCAAAGCGAGTTTTTTGGGATCAGGAAATCTACGACCAGGAGTTAGAGCGTATTTTTGGCCGCTGCTGGTTGTTTTTATCGCACGAAAGCCAGCTAAAGAATAAAGGCGATTTTATCACCACCAAAATGGGTGAAGATTCGGTTATTGTCGTTCGCCATACGGATGGTGAACTAAAGGCCTTTATTAATTCGTGTACCCACCGCGGTAACAGCGTGTGTACGGCGGATAGCGGTAATACGCGCTCTTTCGTGTGTAATTACCACGGTTGGGTTTATGGCACCGATGGCGCCCTGGTTGATGTGCCCTTGAAAGAAAAGTGCTATCACGATGAAATCGACATGACGACGATGAGCCTTCCCTCCATTCGGGTTGAGAGCTATCGTGGCTTTGTATTTGGTTGCTTCGATGATAACGCACCAAATTTAGTAGACTTTCTAGGTGATTGGGGCTGGTACCTGGACACCTGGATGGTGGGTGCTGGCGAAGGAGCGGAGCTCATTGGTCCGCCGTTAAAATCAATCCTCAAGTGCAACTGGAAAGTACCCGCAGAAAATTTTGTCGGTGATGATTATCACGTTGGCTGGACGCACGCTTCTGCCCTTGAAATGCTTGGTGGCGAGCTAGGTGGTCTGGCGGGCAATCGTGCGAATATGCCGTTTGATGAGCTAGGCATCCAGGTAACGACCCGGCACGGCCATGGTTTTGGCGTTATTGATCATGCGGGTATTGGTATCCATGAAAAAAGAGACGGCTACGCCAAGTTCTTGCAAGAAACGCAGCCCAAAGTCGCCGAAAAACTAGGTCAGCCAAGGGCTGAGCTATATGATGGTCACTGGAATTGCACGACGTTTCCAAACTGCTCTTTCTTGTACGGTACTAATATTTTTAAAGTGTGGCACCCACGAGGCCCGCATGAAATTGAAGTCTGGTCCTGGGTGATCGTGCATAAAGACATGGACGACGCGACTAAAAAAGAAATCGTTAAACAGGCGGTCAGAAGTTTTGGTACCGCGGGAACACTAGAAAGCGATGACGGCGATAATATGGTGAATTCAACGCGTAATAACCGTGGGCCGCATACCCGAAAAAACACCATGGACTCCAGGATGGGGGTAGGTTATGAAGGGCCGCACCCTGAATATCCAGGTATCGTGGGCTCGAGCTTTATCGGCGAAACGTCGTATCGTGGATTTTATCGCTTTTATCAAGAGATTATGTCGGCAGAAAGTTGGGATGAGATCCGTGATAAAGACGCTCAATGGGACGATTGCTTTAGCAATAAAGACTATTGGAAAGATCGTATAGCGGCTAGAGCACAAGGTGGAGAAGAGTAATATGCATAATACTGAGGCTAAAGAGCGCGTATCGATGCAGTTACACTACGATCTGTCGCAACACTATTATCAAGAAGCGAGCTTATTACAGGACGGTGAGTACGAGGCCTGGTTTGAAACAATGGTCGCGAAAGACATTCATTATTGGATGCCGGTCGTTGAACGCCGTTATGCGAAGGACAAAAGGCCAGCGCCGACGCCAGATGATATGGCCATTTATAACGATGATTATGACGAAATGAAACAGCGAGTGGGCCGTTTGGCGACGGGAGCGGTGTGGATGGAAGACCCTATGTCATCGGTGCGTTATCTACTTACCAATATACAGGCCTTTCATACGGAAAAAAAAGACGAGTTTGTGGTGCTCAGTAATTTTGTTACTATTCGGCATCGGGGACAACTAGAAAGGTCTGAACACGTTGGCGGTCGACAGGATTTAGTTCGCAGAGTGGACAGTGGTTTTCAGCTGGCGCGTCGTAAGGTGACCTTAGACGCAAGAGTGACGGAAGATAAAAATTTATACATATTTTTTTAAGCAAGAATTTTTAAATTAAACGAGGAGAAAGCAATGGTTAAAGTAACAGAATTGGGTTATCTGGGGTTCAATGTAACGGATCTGGATGCGTGGCGTGCGTTTGCAAGCGACTGTGTTGGTCTGGAAATTGAGGAAGGCGATCGCGATGATCGTTTTTATTTAAGAATGGATAATCAGCACCACCGTTTTGTGGTTCATCAATCAGACGAAGATGATTTGGCTTATGCTGGCTGGCGTGTGTCTGGCTTTGAAGAGTTCAAGGCAATGCAGCAGCAGTTAACAGACGCGGGTGTCGCATTTACCGTAGCGTCAGAAGAAGAAGCCGATGAGCGTCATGTACTCGGTTTGTTGAAGCTAGAAGATCCATCGGGCAACCCGACTGAAATTTTCTACAGTCCGCGTGTGGATGTAATGAAGCCTTTCCACCCGGGGCGGCCATTGTACGGCAAATTCCTGACCGCTGATCAGGGCGTTGGCCACCTTATTATCCGTTCAATGGACGATGCGGCTACCTATGACTTCTATTCACTATTAGGCCTTAAAGGTTCAGTAGAATATAAATTAAAACTGCCTAATGGCATGATCGCGAAGCCAACGTTTATGAGCTGTAATGACCGCCAACACTCTATTGCATTTGGTCTTGGGCCAATGGAAAAACGTATTAATCACTTAATGTTGGAATACACGGAATTGGATGATCTGGGCATTGGTCACGATATTATTCGTCAAAAAGGCATTGATGTTGCTATGCAGCTCGGCAAACATTCAAATGACCAGGCATATACGTTTTACTTTGCCACGCCTTCAGGCTGGTTATTGGAGCTGGGACATGGCGCACGTTTTACCATGAAAGACCAGGAACACTATGTCGGTGATATTTTTGGCCACAAGCCAGAAGCGAAAGGCTACGGTATGGATATTGATTTATAATCGTTAAGCCGGTTTAGTTAAAAAAGGGCGCTTAAGCGCCCTTTTTTTGGCTCGCACTCGAGCTGTAAAATCAACTATTCATCAAGGTGTCGCACATCCGCTGAAAAGCGGGCGTTAGCATTTTGCGGTACTTTTCCTCAATGGCGACGTCTTCCATAGCTTTTGTAATGCAATGCATCCATGCATCTGAGGCCGCCTGGTCAATTTTAAAAGGCGCGTGGGGCTTGGTGATACAAGGGCTGCCGTGCTTCATGATGTACAAAGGTGGGCCACCCAACCAGCCCGATAGGTACTCAAACAGGCCATTTTTGATCTCAGAAAGGTCTTGTTTATGCATGGCGCGAATGGTTTTTGCTTCTTCGTCCTGATCCATTATTTCGTAGAAACGGTCTACTAGCTTGCGAACGCCTTGTTCGCCGCCAATCCAGTCGTACATGGTGGTTTGCTGGGATGGTTGCTGATTTGTCTCGGCCATTATTAATCCTATTGTGAACTTGTTTTGTAGTTGAAACTTTCGCATTTAAAGGCTCTAAGCACCATGATGCAAATCAGTTTTAGTTGATTGTATGGCGTTAATATTCGTATTGTTATTCTCACGAATTGCTAATAAGCTATTTATTCACATTAAGAATAAAAGAGGCCGGTCTTGAAGAAGAATAAGATACCAATGCCAGATGATAAGGGCTATTTTGGTGAGTACGGTGGGCAGATCATCCCGCCTGAATTAGTCATTATTATGGATGAGATTAAAGACGCCTATCTCGACATCTCACAAACCAAAGCCTTTCAGGATGAGTTAAATGATTTGTACGTTCATTACGTTGGTCGACCAAGCCCGATATTTTATGCCAAACGGTTAACGGAAAGGCTCGGTGGCGCGAAAATCTTTCTAAAAAGGGAGGATCTAAACCACACGGGCGCACATAAAATTAATCATTGCTTAGGCGAGGCGTTACTGGCGAAGCATATGGGTAAAACCAAAGTGATAGCGGAAACGGGAGCGGGACAGCACGGGGTTGCTCTGGCTACGGCCTGTGCACTGGTTGGATTGGATTGCGAAATTCATATGGGCGAAGTGGATATCGCCAAAGAGCACCCAAACGTCACCAAAATGAAAATCCTGGGTTGCACACTGGTGCCGGTTTCACGAGGCACAAAAACCTTAAAAGACGCCGTCGATAGTGCTTTTGAAGAGTATCTAAAAGACCCGGTCAATTTTATTTATGCGATCGGCTCGGTGGTCGGTCCGCACCCGTTTCCGATGATGGTCAGGGATTTCCAGAGTATCGTCGGTAAAGAAGCGCGTCAGCAGTTTCTCGCCGAACAAGGTAAGTTGCCGGATATTATTACCGCCTGTGTCGGTGGTGGCTCTAACGCGATTGGCCTGTTCACCGCCTTTTTAGACGACGCTGTGAAAATGGTCGGCGTAGAACCTAGTGGTAAAGGGCTTGATACCCCCTATCACGCGGCGACGATGAGTAAAGGCACGAAGGGTTCACTTCACGGTTTTGAATGTTACAACTTACAAGACGAATCAGGCGAACCGTTGCCCGTTTACTCCATTGCATCGGGATTAGACTACCCGGGCGTGGGGCCACAGCACTGTCTGTTAAAGGATTTAGGCCGGGTCGAGTACGTTGCCGTGGATGACGATGAGTGCGTGGACGCGTTTATGACGCTATCCAGAGTAGAAGGCATTATTCCAGCGTTGGAAAGCGCTCACGCGGTGGCTTACGCGATGAAAATTGCCGCCACGATGACGCCGGAGCAAACCATTTTAGTTAATTTGTCAGGGCGTGGAGATAAAGACGCCGATTTTATCGCTGAAAAGCTGGGCTTATAAGGCGCTATTAATAAGGCAGCTCAAGCGCATTGCAAAGATAATCCATTAAGTCGCTAGCGATATTGAAGCGCTGATGTATCGTTTTGATTAGGTCGGGACTCAAAATTTCTTCGCGGCTGAGTGGGTGTATCGCGATAAAGTCCTTACGCTTCAGATCGTGAATCATGGGATGGTCTTTCGCGTAACCACGTGGGTATGTTTTCAGTGAGTCGCCAGACAGCTCGAAGTGACGTTTGAAGTTTTTATGGCTAGTGATGTTTTTCCAGGCATTGGGGTTGTCGCTAATCATTTCGCGAATACGATTGAGGGCTTTGCTGTCGGGGTGCCAAATGCCGGTGCCGAGAAAGCAATCGTTGGGCGAAATGTGCAAGTAGAACCCCGGCGCGTGTACGTCTTTTCCCGCCACGTGTCTAAACTGGATGCCAATATTGGTTTTGTACGGCGTTTTATCTTTACTAAAGCGAGCGTCTCGATACACGCGCATTAAAGAGCCACCAGTTTTTTTTGCTACCGCGGTAAAGTTGGGAGACAGCTTTTTAATAACCGGTTGCATGGCCTCGATAAAGTCCAACGCGGGAGAACGAACGGTTTGTTCGTAAATAGGCTTATGTTCGTTGAACCAGGGGCGATTATTATTTTTAGCCAGCTGCTCTAAAAATTTAAACGTGTCTTCGCTAAAAAAGGGTGTGGACATTGTGCCGCCTCAAAAAGTGATCTAAAGCATCCGTTGATTTAACAGAATATATATAATACGCTGTTATATTAATAAATTTAGTGGCATTAGGGGCGGAAAATTGACCAGTTATACGATTAAAATAAACGAACAAGAGTTTGAATTCCCTTGTGAGGAAGGCGATACGCTTCTGCGTGCCGGACTTCGTGCGGGTCTGGGTTTGCCGTATGAGTGTAACTCAGGCGGTTGTGGCAGCTGTAAAGTAGAAGTTCTGACGGGTGAGGTAAATGACCTTTGGCCTGACGCTCCAGGTCTTTCCCCTAGAGATATAAAGAAAGGGCGAAAGTTAAGTTGCCAGTGCATACCAACCTCAGACTGCGAAATTAAGGTTCGACTTAATAACGAGGCAATGCCCGTACATAAACCGATTAAGTCGGCGGCTACTTTATATAAGATAAATCAGCTGACTGATGATATGGCCGAGTTTTGTTTTAAAACCGAACACGACGCTAAATTTGAACCAGGCCAATTTGCTTTGTTGGACTTCCCTAATGTAATTGGCTCGCGCGGTTATTCCATGAGTAACTTGCCTAACGAAAGTGGCGAGTGGCACTTCATTATCAAAAAAATGCCCGGAGGTAGTGCTAGCACGAAGTTGTTTGAAGACTATCAGGTAGGCGATGTGATCGGTCTCGACGGCCCCTATGGCCTGGCGTATTTGAAACCTGAAATCCCTCGCGATATCGTATGCGTTGGTGGCGGGTCGGGCTTGTCACCTGAAATGTCTATTATTAAGGCGGCGTCGAAAGATGCGCGGCTTGATGATCGTAATATCTACCTGTTTTATGGTGGTAGAACACCTAAAGATATCTGTACACCCGCGCTCATTGAGGCAGATGCTGATATGAAAAGACGCGTACAGAATTTTAATGCAGTATCTGATGCGGCTGCGGCTGAAGCGGCAGGCTGGGATGGTGCGGTTGGTTTTATCCACGAGCTGGTGGCTAAGACACTGGGTGATAAACTGCCTGAACACGAGTTTTATTTCTGCGGCCCACCGCCCATGACGGACGCCTTGACACGACTATTGGTGATGGAATATAAAGTTCCGTTAAATCAAATCCACTATGATCGTTTTTACTAAGCGTATAGTTAGTTAACCCACAAAGAAGAGATTCAAATGAGCGACTTAATTATTTTATGTAAAGCAGAAGATGTTAAAGAAGAAGCGCCGCTGGCGGTTAGCCCAGAAGGTTTCCCCGGATTGGCGGTTTATCTGCACGAAGACGAGTACTTCGTAAGCGATAACCTGTGTACCCACGGTATGGCGATGTTGACCGACGGTTATCAAGACGGTGATGAAATTGAATGCCCTTTTCACGGCGGTGCTTTTTCCATCAAAACAGGAGAGGCGACCTCTTTCCCTTGTCAAATTCCTATTAAGACCTATCCGGTCAGCGTTGTAGACGGCAATATCTGTATTGCTGCCGCAGAATAACTAGTTCGACTCGATAAAGGGGCTTAATTTATGAAGCAGCAAATAGATTTTTATTTTGACCTGATGAGTCCTTTTAGTTATCTGGCGCATATCAAGTTACCCGATTTGGCGCGCAAGTATGGTTTGACGGTGGCTTATCACCCGATGGATATTCCGCAGGCGAAAATGGCCGCTGGAAATTATGGCCCCTCGAACCGCGAAGTGCCCGCTAAAATCAAGGTCATGCTGGCCGATTTAAAACGTTGGGCAAAGCGTTACGACGCGCCTTTTGCGTTTCCGCCGAACTTACAAGTAGGGCCCTGGAACGTCGGCGTGCTGTACGCCAATGATAAAAACCAGGCTGAAGCCTACGTGACGGCGGCGTACAATAAGATTTGGGGTGAAGGTTGCGATCCTACCGAATTGAAAAATCTTAAAAGCTTAGCGCAAGATCTGGATTGGGACGTGGCTGATTTTATGGCCTTTGTGTCGTCCAATGAAGGCCAGACACGGTTTCGAAAAGCCTGCGTCGAGGCGCATCAAGCCGGTGTTTTCGGCGCGCCTATTATGATGCTAGATGACGAAATATGGTGGGGTAATGACCGTTTCGACTTTATCGAAGAGTACCTTCAGCAGCGAGTTTAAAACGGCAGCTTTTTATGCATCTTGATATGCGAAATGCCGGCCTCTTCAAACGCTTCCCCTTGCGTTAAAAAACCATTTTTTTGGTAGAAACCCGTAGCGTCAGTTTGTGCGTGGCAGTAAATGCTATGAATAGCCATGCTGATTGCCTGCTGGCAAACGGTTTCTAGTAACAAGCGTCCTATTCCTTGGCCGCGATAAGGTTTAAGGACCGCCATTCTACCGAACTTTCCGTCATCGCTCATGCGGGCTGTAGCAATGGCTTTTTGCTCCGCATCAAAGACTATAACGTGCTGGTAAATGTGGTCGAGTGGGTCAATTTCAAGCAAACTGGGTACGCCTTGCTCAGCAACAAAGACTTCTAGGCGAACGGGTTTAGCAAATAGACCGATCGTGTCCCAGTTGCCCGTTTTTACCGTAAAAGCAGGGCTGGTTTGCATTATGGAATGGAGACCTCGCCGAGCAGTATTTGGGCGGCGCCCTGATCGGAAGAAAGTTTGTTTTGTAGCAATAAGCGGTGGTTAACAACCGACGGTAGAATCGCCTGAATATCTTCGGGGTAAACGTGCTTACGACCATCGATAAGCGCCCACGCTTTAGCAGACTGAATGATAGCGATGCCCGCCCTGGGCGATAGACCCTGGGTGAAAAAAGAAGACGTTCGAGAAAATTCCAGCAAGGCTTGCGCGTATGCGATAAGCGGCTCGGTGGCATAAATAGCAGAAACCTGATGCTGCAAAGCGATGAGCTGATCAGTTGAAATGACGGCATCAATGGCAGCGAGCTTTTGTCGAGTGTTGGCGCCATTGAGCAGTTGTTTTTCGGAGGCAGCATCGGGGTAGCCAATGGCCAGGCACATTAAGAAGCGGTCTAGTTGCGACTCTGGCAGTGGGAAAGTACCTATCTGATGGGCGGGGTTTTGGGTGGCAATAACGATAAAAGGGTTCGACATGGGGTAGGTCGTTTTTTCAATCGTAACTTGCTGCTCTTCCATCGCCTCAAGTAACGCGCTTTGGGTTTTAGGCGTCGCTCGGTTAATTTCATCCGCTAACACGAAACTTGAAAATACGGGGCCGGGATGAAATTCAAAACGGTTATTATCTCTATCAAACACGCTTGAGCCAACGATATCTGCGGGCAATAAGTCGCTGGTAAATTGAATGCGCTGAAAATCTAACCCGAGTAGTTTTGCAAAACTATGCGCCAGAGTTGTTTTACCAACGCCGGGTATATCTTCGATTAATAAATGGCCTTTAGCCAAAATGCACGCCAGAGCTAATTTAATAACATGATCTTTGCCTAAAATAATGCGATTAGCCTGCTCTATAAAGGCGTTTATAGGGTTATCCATGGGCATGTTGAGATAAAAATTATTGGGTTAACGGCAGTCATTCTAGCAAATAGATTTTAACTGCGGCTTGAACGCGTTAACTAATTCGATAATAAAATGCTAAAATCAACGGCTTATGTAAAAAATATAGAGTTATGGAACATCCTAAAAAGTTTGATGTCATCATTGTTGGTGGTGGACACGCCGGAACAGAAGCGGCATTAGCGGCGGCGCGTACAGGTGCAAATACGCTGTTATTAACGCAAAACATTGAAACGCTCGGGCAAATGAGTTGTAACCCAGCTATCGGCGGCATTGGTAAAGGCCACTTGGTAAAAGAGGTGGACGCGCTAGGCGGCTTGATGGCAGAGGCGACTGATAAAGCAGGCATACAATTTCGTACCTTAAATGCCAGTAAAGGGCCGGCGGTACGGGCAACTCGTGCTCAGGCAGATCGCTTGTTGTATAAACACGCGGTGCGAGAAGTGCTGGAAAACCAGCCTAATCTCAGCCTGTTTCAGCAAACGGTATCGGATCTGATTGTTGAGCAAGATCGCGTGCAAGGCGTCGTTACCCAAATGGGGCTTAAGTTTATAGCACCAACCGTGGTGCTAACGGTTGGCACATTTTTGGGCGGTAGAATTCATATCGGCTTAGAGAATTATGAGGGTGGCCGTGCTGGCGATGCGCCATCTAACGCCTTGTCTCAGCGCTTACGCGCCCTACCCTTTAATGTAGATAGATTGAAAACGGGTACGCCGCCTAGAATTGATGGCCGCAGCATTGACTTCAGCGTGATGGAAGAACAGGCCGGTGACAGGCCGTTGCCAGTATTCTCTTTTATGGGTTCGGTCGAAGATCATCCTGAACAAATATCGTGTTACATCACTCGCACGAATGAGAAAGGTCACGATATTATTCGCTCTGGACTCGACCGTTCGCCGATGTATACCGGCGTGATTGAAGGCGTTGGCCCGCGCTATTGCCCATCAATTGAAGACAAGGTGATGCGCTTTGCAGACAAAAATTCGCATCAAATCTTTGTTGAGCCAGAAGGCCTGACCACCACCGAAGTGTACCCTAACGGTATTTCAACCAGCTTGCCTTTCAACGTTCAATACGCTTTTATTAAAACCATAAAAGGTTTCGAAAATGCGCACATCGTGCGCCCAGGGTACGCGATCGAATACGATTTTTTTGACCCAAGAGACCTTAAGTCATCGTTAGAAACCAAACATATGGCGGGTTTGTTCTTTGCCGGCCAAATTAATGGCACAACGGGCTATGAAGAAGCGGCAGCTCAAGGCCTGATCGCCGGTTTAAACGCGGCGAGGCAAGCGCAGGATTTGGAACCATGGTGTCCGCGCCGCGATGAGGCGTATATCGGCGTGATGATCGATGATTTGGTGACCAATGGTACGCTCGAGCCGTATCGAATGTTCACCAGTCGAGCAGAGTACCGCTTATTGCTAAGAGAAGACAACGCAGATCTAAGGTTGACCGAGCTCGGCTATAAGATGGGGCTGGTTGGTGAGGCTCAATGGCGAGCCTTCAGCATAAAAAAAGAAGCCATTGAAGTTGAGCAAGCGCGTCTAAAGTCCTGTTGGATACACCCTAAGACGGTGGCTACCGCAGAAGCGGATGAATTCTTAAAAACGCCTTTATTGAAAGAGGCAAACTTGCTGGACTTATTACGCCGTCCGGAAGTGAAGTACGACAATATAGCCGATTTAACCGGGCTTGAAAGCCCCGTCACCGATAGCGCAGTGCGAGAACAGGTTGAAATACAGGCAAAATACGCGGGTTATATTGACCGCCAGCAAGCAGACATTGACCGTGCGCTGCGCTATGAGGGTTTAAACTTGGCGCCCAACATGAATTACCAGCAAGTTCGAGGCTTGTCGTCTGAAGTGATAGAGAAACTGAATCGCCATCAGCCAGAAACACTCGGCCAAGCCGGACGTGTTCAGGGTGTGACCCCGGCGGCGATCTCTTTATTACTGGTTCATTTAAAAAAGAAAAGCGCTTAACTCATGCAGTTCAATGCGTCACATCGTGCTCAATTAGAGCAAGGTCTCGAGGAAATGAATATTCTTTTAGCTGAAGAAAGTGTCGCAAGGTTAATGGATTTTATGCGTATGCTAGTGAAGTGGAATCGCGTTTATAACCTCTCAGCCATCAACGAGCCTGAGCAAATGGTCAAGCTGCACTTATTAGACAGCTTGAGCGTACGGCCTTTCTTGCACGGCACATGTTGTATTGACGTAGGTACCGGAGCAGGTTTACCGGGCATACCATTGGCTATCGCCAGGCCAGATATGCGCTTTGCTCTGCTGGACAGCAATTCGAAGAAAACGCGTTTTATTCAACAAGTTTGTATAGAGTTAGGATTAAAAAATGTTTTGCCGGTACATGACCGGGTAGAGCAGTACCGGCCAGAAGATAAATTTGATACGGTAACGGCGCGAGCATTTACCGCATTGCCAGATATGCTAACAAAAACACGGCATTTATTAACAAGCGGTGGTAAATTACTCGCTATGAAGTCGAAAGAGACGGATGCGTTAGAGCGAGAAGATTTTCAGTTTAACAGCGTTCAATCGTTGGCTATTCCTGGTCTAGAAGCAACGCGAAACCTCGTTATTTATGAGGCCAGGTAATAGCGTCGATACGTCGATATAGTAATTTAGGATAACTTAACGTGGCAAGAATAATAGCGGTCGCCAACCAAAAAGGCGGTGTTGGCAAAACGACGACGAGTATCAACCTGGCTGCGTCGATGGCTGAGTTGGGGCGGCGTGTATTATTAGTCGACATGGACCCACAGGGTAATGCAACGATGGGTTGTGGCGTTGATAAAAAAAATGTGGAGTTATCCTGCTATGACATATTGTTAGAAGATTGTGACCCTGGGCTGGCGCTTATTCGCCCAGAAAACCTGAAAAATGACGTGCTTGCCAGTAATATGGATCTTGCCGGAGCCGAAGTGCATTTGTTGGCAGTGGATAATCGAGAAAATCGCCTGAAACAATCTCTTGATAGGATCGCAAGTCGGTATGATTTTGTTTTTATAGACTGCCCGCCTTCGATGAATATGCTAACTATCAATGCGTTAGTGGCGGCGGATAGTGTGTTGGTACCCATGCAGTGCGAATATTTTGCGCTCGAGGGTTTGTCGTCATTGATGGACACGCTTAAACAGGTGCGCGAAATGGCCAATCCACAATTAAGATTAGAAGGTTTGCTGAGAACGATGGTGGATACGCGTAGTCGCTTGACGCGTGAGGTCAGCGAGCAGTTAATGACGCATTTTGCAGATAGAGTATTTGAAACGACGATACCAAGGAATGTGCGGCTCGCCGAAGCGCCAAGCTATGGCTTGCCAGCGATCCTATATGATAAGAGCTCTAGCGGCGCGATTGCGTATATGGATTTAGCGCGTGAATTAGATAAAAAATGTTATCAGGGTTAAATAATGGCGACACAAAAAAGAGGGTTGGGTAGAGGTCTAGACGCATTACTGAGCCAATCTGCGACAAGTGATACTAAAAAAGTTGGTAATAAATTACCTATTGACCTATTGCGACGGGGGAAATATCAGCCGAGAACAGAATTTGACCCAGTTCAGCTGCAGGAACTGGCAGATTCTATCAGCGCGCAAGGATTGATTCAGCCCATCATTGTTCGCCCTATTGGCGGCGGCAACTATGAAATACTCGCTGGCGAACGCCGCTGGAGGGCCGCTCAAATGGCGGGCTTGCAAGATGTAGCCGTGGTTATTAATGACGTAGATGATCGCACAGCGATGGCTATTTCACTGGTCGAAAATATTCAGCGCGAAGACTTAAACACCTTAGATGAATCTGAGGCCTTACATAGATTAGTCAGTGAATTTGATATGACCCATCAGCAAGCAGCCGATGCAGTGGGTCGATCTCGGGCGGCCGTTAGTAACATGTTGCGCCTGCTCGAATTAAACGACAGTGTAAAAGAGTTGCTACGCTCGGGGAAAATAGAAATGGGTCATGGGCGGGCGCTACTAGCCTTACCTGAACAGCAGCAATTAGTGGCTGCGACCAAGGTGGCAAGCAAAGGTTTGTCCGTACGTGCTACCGAAGCGCTGGTGAAACAATTACTTAAAGGGCACGATAAAAAAAGAGCGGTAAATAAGGATCCAGATATTGAGCGCTTGCAGCAAAGTTTAGCAGAGAAAATAGGCGCGAAAGTCGACATCAATCATGCGATTAATGGGGCGGGTAAAATAGTAATACACTACTCTTCGCTGGATGAACTAGAGGGCGTGTTAGAGCATTTGAAATAATCTTGACTGTGCAGTGCAACAAAATTATAATAGTCGGGATAAGTTGCTTTGATTTTTAAGAAATGAAGGCCGAGCTAAAGATAGTTGCTTACCAGTTGGTGTTGATTTTAATTACGGCGTCAGTAGTGTACGGATTTTATCCAGAGAAACTAGTGGCTGTGAAGGCGGTTCTTTTTGGTGGCGTTATATCGCTTCTTGCTTCTATTGTGATGGTGTGCCGATTAAGTCAGGCGACAGCAAGGATGTTAAAAGGCAATCAGCGCGGAAGCTTATATATTTATTTGGGCGTGATTGAGCGGTTACTTGTTGCTATCGCGCTCTTTAGTTTAGGTTTTTTGTGGTTAAAATTAAGTCCAGCCTACATGGTGGTCGGGTTAGTTGCGGGTCAAATCGGGTTTATGATTGGCGGATTTAGAGTGAAGGATTAAGAGAGAAATTATGTCGGGCGAAAACCTAACATCATCAGAGTATATTAAGCATCACCTTACGAATTTAACCTACGGGCAGCATCCGGATGGTAGCTGGGGAATTGCGCACGGTTCAGAGGCGGCTAAAGAAATGGGCTTTTGGGCTTTAAATTTAGACACGCTAGGCGTATCTATTTTTCTTGGCATGCTATTTTTGTTTTTCTTTAAAAAAGCAGCCTCCTCACCAACAGCAGGCGTTCCAAGCGGGTTACAAAACTTTGTGGAAATGGTGCTGGATTTTGTAGACGGTAGTGTTAAAGATAGCTTTAATGGAAGGAATCCAGTAATAGCGCCTTTATCGTTAACTATTTTCGTGTGGATTATATTGATGAACACGATGGATTTGGTGCCGGTGGATTATCTGCCGCATTTGGGGCAGTTAATAGGTATTCCTTACCTTAAAGTTGTTCCAACAACCGATCCAAATATGACGTTTGCTCTGGCACTTGGCGTATTTTTCCTGATCATTTTTTATAGCATTAAAGTGAAAGGTGCTGGTGGCTTTTTCGCCGAACTGGCGTTCCATCCATTCCCTAAGCCATTAATGTTATTTAATTTATTTTTGGAATTGGTTAGTTTGATTTCAAAACCAATTTCATTGGCGTTGCGGTTGTTTGGTAATATGTATGCGGGTGAAATGATCTTTATTTTGATCGCAATGCTGCCATTAGGTACGCAATGGGCTTTATCTGTGCCCTGGGCGATATTTCATATTCTAATCGTTATATTGCAGGCGTTTATATTCATGACGCTTACAATCGTGTACCTCAGTATGGCGCACGAAAAAAGCCATTAATTTTTTATTAATTAGTAAACTCAACAGGAGATAACAATGGAAGACTTAGGTTTAATTTATTTAGCAGGTGCGTTATTAATGGGTATGGGCGCGATTGGTGCTGCTATTGGTATTGGCATGTTAGGTGGTCGTTTTATGGAAGGCGCAGCTCGCCAACCAGAACTGATCCCTTTATTACGTACGCAGTTCTTTATAATCATGGGTTTGATTGACGCGGTTCCAATGATCGCAGTTGGTATTGCAATGTATATTTTATTCGCGGTTGTTGGATAAGATTAAACGAAGATTAACCCTAACTTAAGGTTTAATAATGAATATTAATGCAACCCTAATAGGTCAAACGATAGCGTTTTTTATCTTCGTTTGGTTCTGCATGAAATATGTATGGCCGCCATTAATGGCAGCTATGGAAGAACGAAAAAGCAAAATCGCTGAAGGTTTGGCGGCTGGAGAACGCGGCCAAAAGGAACACGAATTAGCAGAAAAGCGCGCTAAAGAAGTGTTGCAAGAGGCTCGCTCTGAAGCATCGGATATTATTAATCTGGCCAATGTACGCGCTGGAGAGATGGTAGAAGAAGCAAAAGGCAAAGCCCTTGAAGAAGCTGCAAAAGTGAAAAAAGGCGCGGAAGCTGATATCGAGCGAGAAGTAGCTAGTGCAAGAGAAGCGCTACGTGGCGAAGTGTCGGCGTTAGCGATTGCTGCAGCGGAACAAATTATCAAAAGTGAAATAGATGCAAGTAGGCATAAGAAGCTGATTGATAATATTAGTAGCCAGCTGGGCGCAGTCTAATGGCCGAGTTAGCCGCATTGGCAAGACCTTATGCCGAAGCCGTTTTTTTAATGGCTAACGAAAAGGATCAATTAGACCATTGGTCAGAGATGCTTGATTTTTTGCAGCAAGTGACGTCAGATGAGCTTTTGAAGAAAGTTTCAGATAACCCTAAGGTTTCAAAAAAGCAGCTTCAGGGTGCGATGATGGATATTTGTCAGGATCATATGGATGCTGACGGTTTGAATCTCATTAAGTTACTGATTCAAAACAATCGTTTGCAACTCGCTGGTGAAATTTTCAAGCAGTATGAAACGAAAAAAGACCAAAAATGTGGGTCACTCGATGTCAGTATCATATCGGCGTTCCCTATGTCAGACGAAGAGCAAGTAGCGTTAACAACGTCTTTGTCAGCATCATTTAGTAAACAAGTGAAAATTAGCGTTGAAGAGGACTCAAGCTTAATTGGCGGCATGATTATTCGTGCTGGTGATAAAGTTATTGATGGCTCTTTGAGTGGACAGATTCAACAATTAGCTAAACAGCTAAAATAGCAAAGGTAAAAACCATGCAATTAAATCCATCTGAGATAAGTGATCTTATCAAGAAAAAAATCGAAAATTTCGATGCAGACGTAGAAGCTAAAACCGAAGGTACCGTCGTGTCCCTGACTGACGGTATTGCACGAGTGCACGGGCTCTCTGATGCGATGCAAGGTGAGATGCTTGAATTCCCTGGTGGAACTTATGGTATGGCGCTGAACCTGGAAAGAGATTCCGTCGGTGTTGTTATCATGGGCTCATATACGCACATCACCGAAGGCGATAGTGTTAAGTGTACCGGGCGTATTTTAGAAGTACCAACCGGCGAAGCACTATTAGGCCGCGTGGTTGACGCACTAGGCGCGCCCATTGATGGTAAAGGCGCCATTGAAGCTGAGTCATCATCACCAGTTGAACGAATCGCACCGGGCGTTATTGCTCGTCAATCAGTTGATGAGCCCGTTCAAACGGGTCTTAAATCAATCGATGCGATGATTCCTCTTGGCCGTGGCCAACGAGAGTTAATCATTGGCGATCGTCAAACGGGTAAAACAGCGATTGCGATTGACGCGATCATTAACCAAAAAGGTACAGGCGTTAAATGTATCTACGTCGCAATCGGCCAGAAGCTTTCGTCGATTGCCAACGTGGTTAAGAAGCTAGAAGAACACGGTGCGATGGATCATACCATTGTTGTTGTAGCCGGCGCTGCAGATTCTCCAGCACTGCAATTTGTCGCTCCTTACGCCGGTTGTGCAATGGGTGAATATTTCCGTGATAAAGGTGAAGACGCGTTAATCGTGTATGACGATTTAACCAAACAAGCCTGGGCTTATCGTCAAATTTCATTGTTGCTACGTCGCCCTCCAGGCCGCGAAGCGTATCCAGGTGACGTTTTCTATCTACACTCTAGATTATTAGAGCGCGCATCAAGAATTAATGCGCACGAAGTCGAAAAGCTAACCAACGGTAAGGTCAAAGGTAAGACGGGTTCATTAACCGCGTTGCCAATTATTGAAACACAGGCGGGTGACGTGTCGGCTTTCGTTCCTACCAATGTTATTTCAATTACCGATGGCCAGATTTTCTTAGAAACTGATTTGTTTAATGCCGGTATTCGCCCAGCGGTAAATGCTGGTCTATCAGTGTCACGAGTGGGTGGTGCAGCACAGACTAAAGCGATTAAAAAATTGGGCGGCGGTACGCGTCTCGATTTAGCTCAGTACCGTGAGCTAGCAGCGTTTGCTCAGTTTGCTTCTGATTTGGATGAAGCGACTAAAGCGCAGATTGATCGTGGTATTCGTGTAACAGAGCTGATGAAGCAAAACCAGTATGCGCCACTAAGTGTGCCGCAAATGGCTTTCTCATTGTTCGCTGCAAACGAAGGCTTCATCGATGATATTGAAGTAGAAAAAGTACTCGCTTTTGAAGGCGCACTACATAGCTATATGGCGCGCGAGAAAGCAGATTTGGTAGCCTCGATTGGTGATGAAGGACATTATAATGAAGACATTATTAATGAGCTTAGATCTTCAATAACCGAGTTTAAAAAAACTCAAACCTGGTAAACGGGATACGTTATGGCAGTCGGAAAAGAAATAAAGACTAAAATCGCGAGTGTTAAAAGTACGCAGAAAATTACGCGCGCCATGGAAATGGTTGCGGCCAGTAAGATGCGTAAAACACAGGAGCGCGTGTTAGCTGCTCGTCCGTATGCTAAAAAAATGGGACAGGTCATCCGTCACCTCGCACAGGCTAATTCAGAATATAAGCACGCTTACTTGAATGAAAGGGACTGTAAACGAATTGGCGTTATTCTGGTCAGTAGTGATCGCGGTCTTTGTGGTGGCTTAAATTCAAATTTATTTCGTAAGTTTTTAGGTCAATTAAAAGAATGGGATAATGCTGGAGCAGAGATTGTGATGGCATCAATCGGTTCAAAAGGCGAAGGCTTTTTGGGAAGATTAGGTGGGACGGTTCTCGGTTCTGTTAATCATCTTGGTGAGTCACCTTCAATAGATGACCTAATTGGCGTCGTTAAAACAATGCTAAATGAGTATAACGAAGGCAAGATAGATCGTTTTTATATTGCGCATAATGACTATGTCAATACGATGACGCAAACGCCGGTCATAACTCAGTTACTGCCGGTTCACACTGAAGAATTGGAAGATCAGTTAACGCACCATTGGGATTACATTTATGAGCCCGATGCAAAAGAAGTGTTAGATCAGTTATTAATTCGTTATATAGAATCATTGGTCTATCAAGGCGTACTAGAAAATAATGCGTGTGAACAAGCAGCACGTATGGTCGCAATGAAAAGTGCGTCGGATAATGCCGGTACATTGATTGATGAATTACAGTTGGTTTACAACAAAGCAAGGCAAGCATCCATTACGCAGGAATTATCGGAAATTGTCGCGGGTGCGGCTGCGGTTTAAAGCTGAATTAACGGAAAGTTCATATCTTTCCGTTCAATGAAACTTAAGCTCTTTGGGCGTAAAGCTGGAATAAGTAGCGCGTTTGGCGCTGTACTAAGACGAAACGTATGGTCGTTGACCATGGAAAAAGAATTTTAATTTAAGACTATTGAGGAACTGATATGAGCTCAGGTGTTATCGTTCAAATTATTGGCGCGGTTGTTGACGTGGAATTCCCACGTGATTCGATACCTAAAGTATACGACGCACTTCTTGTTGAAGAAGCGGGTTTAACGATGGAAGTACAACAACAAATTGGTGATGGCGTTGTCCGTACCATTGCGATGGGTACGACCGATGGATTAAAGCGGGGTTTATCCGTAAGTAATACTGGTGAAGCCATCCAGGTGCCTGTAGGTACTAAAACGTTGGGCCGCATCATGAACGTTCTTGGTGAGCCGATTGATGAAAAAGGTCCTATTGGTGAAGAAGAGCGCTGGGGTATCCATCGCGATGCACCTTCGTATGAAGAGCAATCAGCTTCCAGTGAGATTCTAGAAACAGGTATTAAAGTGATCGATCTAGTTTGCCCGTTTGCTAAGGGCGGCAAAGTGGGCTTATTCGGTGGTGCCGGCGTTGGTAAAACCGTTAACATGATGGAACTAATCCGTAACATCGCTATCGAGCACAGTGGCTACTCAGTATTTGCTGGTGTGGGCGAACGTACTCGTGAAGGCAACGATTTCTATCACGAAATGACCGATTCAAACGTTATCGACAAAGTATCACTCGTATACGGACAGATGAATGAGCCTCCAGGAAATAGACTGCGCGTTGCCTTAACAGGTTTAACGATGGCGGAAAAATTCCGTGCTGATGGCAGTGACGTATTGTTGTTTATCGATAATATCTACCGTTATACACTGGCTGGAACCGAAGTATCTGCGCTATTAGGCCGTATGCCTTCTGCTGTGGGTTACCAACCTAACCTGGCTGAAGAAATGGGTGTTTTCCAGGAACGTATTACATCAACCAAAGACGGTTCTATTACGTCTATCCAGGCCGTTTACGTACCTGCGGATGATTTAACCGATCCATCACCAGCAACAACGTTTGCTCACTTGGACGCAACGGTTGTGTTGTCACGTCAAATTGCAGAGCTCGGTATTTACCCAGCGGTTGACCCACTAGATTCAACGAGTCGTCAGTTAGATCCTCTCGTTATTGGTCAGGAACACTATGACGTTGCACGTGCCGTACAAGGAAACTTGCAGCGCTATAAAGAACTGCGCGATATTATTGCTATTTTGGGTATGGACGAATTATCAGAAGAAGATAAGTTAGCCGTAGCCAGAGCGCGTAAAATTCAACGTTTCTTATCGCAACCTTTCTTCGTTGCTGAAGTGTTTACTGGTTCTCCAGGCAAATACGTATCACTGAAAGACACCATCATTGGCTTTAAAGGCATTATTAATGGTGACTACGATCATATCCCTGAGCAGGCATTCTATATGTCAGGTACGATCGACGAAGTGATCGAAAAAGCATCTAAAAAAGCGGCTTAAGCAAGGTATAAAAATGAGCATGACGATACACGTAGACATAGTGAGCGCAGAAGCCTCCATTTATTCTGGACTAGCCGAAATGGTTTACGCGCCAGGCGTAATGGGTGAGCTAGGTATTGCGCCTCGGCACGCTCCTCTGGTTACACGCCTTAAAGCTGGTGAGATTCGTGTTGACACAGGCAAAGAAGAATTAGATTTCTTTATCTCTGGTGGTATTTTAGAGGTGCAGCCACACGTCGTTACTGTCTTAGCAGATACTGCGATCAGGGCTGCGGATCTTGATGAAGCTAAAGCTTTAGCGGCGAAAAAACGTGCCGAAGAAGCGTTGGCAGATAAAGCATCTAATATTGATTACGCAAGAGCTCAGGCAGAGTTAGCCGAAGCAGCGGCGCAATTAAGCGCTATTAGTCGATTAAGAAAAATACGCTAAGTCAGTTAGTTTTAAGAAAAATCAAACCCACCGCTAGGTGGGTTTTTTTTTACCTGTTAAACTATTCGCTTCAGTAGGAATACATATAAAAATGAAAATAAAAGTTATTATTCTCGCCGCGGGTAAGGGTTCGCGGATGAAGTCTAAACAAGCCAAGGTGTTACATAAAATCGCGGGTAAAGCGATGCTTCAGCGTGTCGCTGAATCGGTAGAAGATTTAGATAGTGAGGTGATTGTTATCTATGGCCACGATGGTGAGCAGGTCAAAAAATCGCTAACAAGGTTAAATGTCAGCTGGATTGAACAAGTCGATCAGTTTGGAACGGGGCACGCTGTACAGCAGGCGGCTGCTGAAATTGACGAAGATGACGTGGTTCTGATTTTATACGGCGACGTACCATTGATTAGAAAAGAAACATTAGAACGACTGGTTGCAAATGTTTTCGATAAGGCGATGGCATTATTAACAGTTAAGCTTAACGATCCAAACGGCTACGGCCGGATAGTCAGGGTTGGCGGCAAGGTGCAAAAAATTGTCGAACAAAAAGATGCAACGGCAGCCGAGTTATTAATCAGCGAAGTGAATACGGGTATTATGGCGGCTAACGGGGCTGACTTATTAGGCTGGCTGTCGGCTTTAAAAAACAATAATGCGCAGAACGAGTACTATTTAACTGATGTTATTGAAATGGCGGTTAATGACGGAACGTCGATTAATACCATCCATCCAAAAGATGAATACGAAGTTCAGGGGGTTAACTCGAAATCTCAGTTAAATATCCTGGAAAGGTATCAGCAACGAGTGATAGCGGAAGAACTGATGGAACAGGGTGTTAGCCTGGGTGATGCAAATAGATTGGATGTCCGGGGTGACGTCGTTGTGCAGGGAACTGACGTCTTCATAGATTGCAACGTTGTGTTGGAAGGCAGTATAAAACTTGGCTCTGATGTAACCATTGGCGCTAACTGCGTGCTCCGTAACGTGGTCATTAAGGATAACGTCAGCATCAAGCCTAATAGCGTATTGGAAGACTGCACGATAGGCACAGGAAGCAGTGTCGGACCATTTGCTCGTATAAGGCCCGGTACAGAGTTAGGCGATAATACCCACGTAGGTAATTTCGTAGAAATAAAAAAAACAAAACTGGGGGATGGCTCTAAAATCAGTCACCTTAGTTATATTGGCGATGCTGATATAGGAAAAGACGTTAATATTGGCGCGGGAACCATCACCTGTAATTATGACGGTGTAAATAAATTTAAAACTACGATTGAAGACGGTGCTTTTATAGGCTCAGATACTCAACTAGTGGCTCCAGTAACGGTTGGAAAAAATGCGACGCTAGCAGCTGGAACGACGCTAACAAAAAACGCGCCTGATAATGCGCTCACTCTGTCACGTACAAAACAAATGACGTTAAAGGGTTGGAAAAGAGCAACAAAGGAATAATATGTGTGGAATTGTAGGGGCGTTAGCCAAAAGAGATATCACCCGTGTATTGATTCAAGGCTTACAAAGGCTTGAATACCGAGGATATGACTCAGCCGGTGTGGCAGTTATTGATAATAATGGCAGTATTCAGCGCCGGCGCACGCAAGGAAAAGTACAAAATCTACAAAACCTAATAGACCAGCAGCCGCTATCGGGTTTTTGCGGGATATCGCATACGCGCTGGGCAACCCATGGTGTGCCATCAGAAGCGAATGCTCACCCCCATCAATGCAATGACAGCATAGCGCTAGTCCATAACGGCATTATTGAAAACCATGAGTCGCTACGGAAAAAACAAATAGAGCAAGGTCACGAATTTGATTCTGAAACTGATACCGAAGTCATCGTTCACGCGGTGTATGACCACTGGAAAGTTTCGGGGGATCTACTCAAAGCAGTACAGGAAACTGTAAAAACTCTACAAGGTGCCTATGCATTAGGCGTTATTGAAGAGGGGAAAAATGACCGTTTAATAGCCGCAAGAAAAGGTAGTCCTTTAGTTATAGGTCTCGCAGACGGCGAGTACTTTATCGCGTCAGATGTTTTTGCATTATTAGGTGAGGCCAGCCAATTTATTTATTTAGAAGACGGCGATATCGCCGATATAACGCTGGACGGCATAACTATTTACGATGAATCCGGATCGCAAGTAAGCCGAGCCATTAATGAAACTGAGCTCAAAGCCGATACCATAGGCCTCGGTCGATATAAGCATTACATGCAAAAAGAAATTTTTGAGCAAGCGGCGGCATTAAAAGAAACCATCGCCGACAGAATTGGTAATGGCCGATTGCTAGCGAGCTGTTTTGGTACTGAGGCAAATGAGGCGTTTAAATCGATAGAAGAAGTGCAGATAGTCGCTTGTGGTACCAGTTTTCACGCGGGCATGGTGGCGAAATACTGGTTTGAATCCAACGCCGGTTTACCCTGCCATATTGAGGTGGCCAGTGAGTTCAGGTATCGCCCGCATGTCGTCAATAAAAAAACATTATTTGTTACTCTTTCGCAATCTGGCGAAACGGCGGACACCTTGGCGGCGCTGCAGGCGTCGAAAAAACTGGGTTATGCGCATACCCTGTCCATTTGTAACGTACCTGAAAGCTCTCTCGTTAGGCTATCAGAATGGCATTTGATGACCAACGCAGGGCCAGAAATTGGCGTCGCTTCAACGAAGGCATTTACAACACAGCTCGTTGCCCTTTTATTGTTGGTGGTCGCGTTAGGCAAGCACCACTTAATCACGGATGAAAGAGAAGTCGAGATCATTAGACAATTAGAGCTATTACCTGAAAAGGTGGCTGAAGTATTAAGACTGGATTCCGAAATACTCAAGTTTGCTGAGCAGTTTAAAGACAAACATAATGCCTTGTTTTTAGGTCGCGGTGAACAATACCCCGTAGCGATGGAAGGCGCGCTTAAATTAAAGGAAATTTCATATATCCACGCAGAAGCTTACCCAGCGGGTGAACTGAAACACGGGCCGCTGGCCCTGGTCGACGAGAACATGCCGATCGTCGCGGTGGCGCCTAATAATGATCTGCTTGAAAAATTAAAATCAAACCTACAAGAAGTACAGGCGCGAGGCGGTAAATTGTACGTATTTGCCGATAAGCACGCCGCTATTGAAGAGGCAGAAGGCCTCAGTATTATCAGGGTGTCAGAAATAGACGACGTGATCGCGCCGATTATTTATACCATCCCATTGCAGCTTTTGGCCTATCACGTCGCCGTTATAAAAGGCACGGACGTTGATCAGCCACGTAATTTAGCTAAATCTGTCACTGTCGAATAGAAATTTTCGACAGTTAGGGTGATATTGTGGTGGAGTAATAAAGATTCATACTAAGTATTAAAGTAGCATACCTAGTAATAAAGTTGCATACTGATAGGGTTCTAGTTAGACTTTAGATACGAAAAGCAATTAGAGCAACTTTAATGGCGAGCAAAAAGTATAACAATTCTGTAGCTAAAAATGCACGGTGGATTAAAGAAGGGCGTGGTTCAGGAAGAAACCAAGAATACAAGCCTTGGTTAACTGTTAGAGACCTCCCATCGGATGGGCGCTCACATAGGGTGTTTGGTCACAAATCCCAACGAACACATCATTTATTTTCTGATCTTGAACTGGCTGTATTTCTTCTATTAGAGTGGCATTCCGAGATACAAGAAATTAGAGAGCAATTTCCACTTCAATTAGAGGTTACTCTTAAGCTTGCAAAAGAAGCTGGAATAGTTCATCCAGCCAATGCTGGAGTGATGCAATACATGTCTTCAGATTTCCTTGTGAACGCACATAATTCAGAACAACCAAAGTTTGTATTGCAAGCTAAATATACAGAGGCACTTTCTGATCCTCGAACAGTTGAAAAACTTGAATTAGAGCGCCGGTACTGGGTTAAAAAAGAAGTGGATTGGCTTTTAATAACGGAACAAGACATACCTATCACTGTTTTTCAGAACATAAATTGGCTGTATCCTGCTCAGCGAGATGAAATTGATGGTGATGAAATACTTCAGAGAATGCAGTTTTATGCTCACCAATTTAACGAAGCCCCCCAAAAAACACTGCTTAATATTGCGAAATCAATAGATGTTGCCTATGGATTGCCGCTAGGTGAATCATTAAGAGAAATACGGCAGCTACTAGCGAAGAGATGTTTCCTTTTTGACATTTATAAGCCGATTATAAAGTTAGTAGCAGGTGACCTAATTCAAACGGACACGCATATGCTAATGGAGGCGCTTAATGTTTCGAATAAATGAAGTGGTCAGCTATGAGGGTAATTTATATCGAATTCTCACTTTAATAGATGACCAAGTTATATGGATACGCGTTGAAGATACAGCTTCTTTTCCTTCACTGATTTACATAAATGAGCTAGTGGATGCTATAGAAAAAGAAACCTTGCTCAGGGCGGAAGACCCGTTTATAAAATTGGCCTTTATAACACCAGAACGTGGGAGCTCCGCACAAATAAAGCGCGATAGTAATTATGATTTGGTAAGGCCGATTGTAGATGATCCTCAGTATTTTGATCCAAAAGTACGCTCATCACGTATAAATGAAGTAATTAATACTAAAAAATCAACTAAACAAACCTTATACAAGCTCATTCGTCGATATTGGCAGAGAGGTCAAACGCCCAATAGCCTCATTCCTGATTATAAAAACTCTGGAGGAAAAGGAAAAAAACGTATAGCAAAAGGGCAGAAGCTTGGCCGGCCAAGAAAATTCATGCCAGGAGTTGGAGTTGCTATAGATGAGCAAATTGAACGCCTATTTAGAATAGCGATTAATAGATACTTACTGAAAGATTCAGGTAGTAGCTTTCCATATGCACATCGCCGCTTTAAAGATCTGTATGAAAACTTTTACCCTGAAGCCGATAAATCAGAGATTCCAACCAATTGGCAAATGCTGCATTTTTATAAGCGTGAATATAGTCAGGTTGAAAAAATACAAAAACGCTCAAAAAAAGTAGATTATAAAAAAGATATAAAACCTCTTAGTTCCACAGCAAATACTCAAGCTTTTGGACCGGGTTCTCGTTTTGAAATTGATGCGACGATAGCGGATATTTACTTAGTATCAGACAGCGATAGACGAAATATTGTGGGCCGTCCAGTTATATACATGATAATTGATGTGTTTAGCAGGATGGTAGCTGGTTTTTACATTGGGTTTGAAAACCCCTCTTATGTAGCAGCAATGCAGGCACTTGCTTTGGCTATGACGAATAAAGTAGATTACTGCAAATCTTATGGGTTTGATATTAAAGAAAATGAATGGCCTATTGTTGGTTTGCCGGATGCAATTCTGGCAGATAGGGGGGAGCTTCTTGGGCATCAAATAGAATCATTAGAGAGCAGTTTTTCAGTTCGGATAGAAAACACGCCTCCATACAGAGGGGATGCAAAAGGTATTGTTGAACGAAGCTTTGGAACAATTCAGGCTGAATTTAAGCCTTTTGCTCCAGGTGTCGTTACCGGAACGAAGGTAAAAAAACACGGAGGGAAAGATTATAGGTTAGATGCGACATTAACTATTCGGGAGTTTAAGGAGATTATTATTTCCTCAATATTGGTTCATAATCAGTTCGATATCTTAGAGAAATATGATCGACATATTGATATGCCTACTGACTTGATGATGACCCCGCTTTCAATTTGGAACTGGGGGCTTCAGCATCGAACTGGGCGTTTACGTGCGGCTTCCGAGGACGCATTAAAAGTTAGTTTACTTCCGAGAGCAAAAGGAACTTTTTCTGACTTTGGAGTTTGCGTATTTGGGGTCTATTTTACGTCCCCAGAAATCATTCAAAAGGGCTGGCTTCATAGGGCTAAAGAAGTTAAAAGGCCCGTAGCGTTAGAGGTGGCATATGATCCTTCTATCGCTGATGTGATTTACCTTTTCCCAGAAAAAGGCAAATCAGAATATTGGGTATGTAAACTAACACCCCGATCAAGAGAGTTTGTAGGTAGTTCATTTTGGGATGTATGGCAGGTTCAGGGGGAGCAGAAGACCACCTTGGCTCAAGGAAGGCTTGTTTCGGATGGAAAAAGACGAGAGCACGAGCGGTTAGTGGCTTCAACGATTAAAGGAGCAAAAGCGCTGGCTCCTAAAGGAAAAATTTCAACTAATACTGCACGTATAGCGTCAATTCGTGATAATAAAAGAAAAGAGAGGAATGTCGAAAGGGATGACCTTGCACACAAGCCTATGACGGAGGGTAAGAGTACCTCAGCTAAGGTTATTCCGCTAACGGACCAACAGAATGAGGATTATAGTTTCCCAGATCATCTAGATGATCTTTTTGACGGAGAGGATAGCTAATGGGACTGCCAAATAACATGGTCAAAGCCACCTACAAAGACCCTGGAATAAAAAAATACCAAGGGAACCCTTTTATTGAAGCGTTGCCTCCGATTATGTCGGTTCAGCAAATTAAAAAAGGGCTAATGGGGAAGGTGGAGTTTGACCCCAAAGAAATTTTTGTTGATGGACGCAAACGAGCGCATATTATTGCGTCCTTGTTAGATGATTTTTTTCAACCCCTCGCGTCACATTTACAACTAGAAGAAAAAATTTCTATCATGATGCGACAAGGCTATGTTGGTAGAAACTTAGAAGGAGGGGGGTTAAATAGTCATATGCAAAATGGTTATGAAAGGATAATGACCAATGACTTAGATGCTTTTCGTTTTCATCACACTAAGTCTACAGCTTTAAGCCTTTTGCTAATTGGTTGTTCTGGGAGTGGAAAAAGCTCCACATTGAGTCGAATATGTGCAACGTACCCCCAAGTTATATTCCATGAAAAATATAACTTCACCCAGGTGTCGTATCTTAAAGTTGATTGCCCACATGATGGTTCGTTAAAAAGTCTGTGCATACAGTTTTTTAGAGCATTAGACCAAGTTTTACATACTGATTATGAGACCAAATATGCAAGGAAGCGACACGGTATTGAAACCCTTCTGGCTCTGATGAGTCAGGCAGCAAATACTCATGCTATTGGAGTGCTTATTATCGATGAAATTCAACACCTTAGTAGAGGACGATCTGGAGGCGTTGATAAAATGCTTAACTTTTTTGTAACGCTGGTTAATGTTATAGGGTTGCCGGTGATTTTAGTAGGAACCCCAAAAGCACGGCCAATATTTGAAAATAATTTACGGTCAGCGAGGCGTGGAGCTGGTTTTGGTTCTTTATTTTGGGAGCCGATGAAGGCGCAGAAGCCTCAACTAAATTCAAAAACAGGAACGCTCCAAAAAACTGAATGGATCGCATTTACAGATACACTTTGGAAATACCAGTGGTTGCAAAAGCGTGATGAAACCCTGAGTGATGAAGTGCGAGATTGCTGGTATAACTTATCACAAGGAGTGCTCGATATTGTGGTAAAGCTATTTGTCTTGTCACAACTACGAGCAATTGCAACGAAGGTTGAACGTATAACGCCTAAGTTACTCCAGCGAGTGTATGAAGATGAGCTTCAACCCGTACACCCAATGTTGGCAGCGTTGCGCTCAGGTGATCCGGAGAAAATTGCCCACTATTCTGATTTGATAATACCGAATATCGACAAAAAAATACTTGATCTTAGAGAAAGGATTGAAGCTGAAAGGTGGTCAAGAGAAACTGAACTTGAGAGGTTTGGTGGCAATGATCAAGCTGAGCGTTTGTACAATTTACTTGTCGGTATGGATTGTGATTCATCGCTTATTGTACCTATGGTGAAGAGAGCGTTTGAATCACACCCCAACCTAACGGTTAGAGAATTGATTCCGGTAGTTTTGGAGTGGTATGAGCGGCCTTCAGAACCGATAGGGTTGAATCAAAAGGTCGCAGTCAAGAAAGTTAACCGAAAGAACTGGCATACGCTTGAATCTGAAGACCTTCGGTTTAAATATTCTCAAGCAGAAAGTGGAAGAGTATATGAGACATTGAAGAAAGACTTATTAATATTCAACGTTGACTCATGGATGAGGGACGTGGGTTAGGTAATGCTTAATTTTCCAGTGCCCTATCAAGGTGAGCTGGTTTATAGCCTTGTGGCAAGGGCAGGTGTCCATATGGGGGTAACAAGCCCAAAGCAGTTGCTGGATGAGGTGTTTAGCGATAGAAAAGTAGTAGCAACAGTGGACTTACCCTGTCATTTAAAGGAGATATCGAGCCACTATCCATCATCATTAGGGTTAACAGTGAATCGGTTGGCATATGAGCATACCTTGTTTCCCATTTACGCCTCGTTTGTAGGAGAGGATAGAAGAAAGCGCTGTTTACATTGGATGGCAGGGACATCCTTGGGGGCTATTCATCTTGCTTTGGGGGTCTCAGCATCACGTATAATGCAGGATAGATCTCTTCGGTATTGCCCGAAATGTATGGAAAATCAACAAGCACAGTATGGTGAATATTACTGGGATCGGAAGTGGCAGGTATCGGGTTCAGACTGCTGTTTAGAGCATGGAGGCCTAGTTGATGCGTTAATTGAACGGCATGGCTATCACAAACATGGCTTTTACGCGCTGACTTCCAAATATACTCAGCCTATTGCTCAATCAAGTTTAATAGAAGAAGATCAGCGTGTTACGAGACAAGTTAATAACCTATTGATAACAGCTGCTGCTAAATCTCCAACTTTTGATCAGTGGAGTGTGTTTTACAGGAATATGGCAGGTGATTTGAATTGTACCCGAGGGGAGAATATACAATTCGATGCTATCAAGGAGATGTTTTCTTCACACTGGTCGGCTGAGTGGTTGAATAAACATGAATTAATGCTCAACGATAAACAGACCTGTTGGCTTAGGTCGATTTTTAGAAAGCACCGAAATTCATTTAGTTATCTTGAGCATATCGCCGTTCTGGATGCTTTTTTGCCTGAGGGGTGGGATATTACTGATGTGTTAAAAAAAGTTTTGAGCTTGCCGAAAACCCACCTGAAAGGTAAGGGCCTTTCTTCCAACGACACTAATTTAAACGATGTCTCTCAAGAAAAACGTGATCTATGGGGAAAATATCTTAAAAAATTTGGTGTAAAGCAGGGTCGATGCTGTGGAGGCGGTGGCCTTTACGCTTGGCTATATAGGCATGACCGAGACTGGTTGTTGTGGGTTAATAGCCACTATAAAAAACACGTGGAGGTAAAAAATATTCGTGTTGATTGGGGCAAACGAGACCTAGATTTGGTTAATGAGCTTATTGTAATAAAGCAGATTGTTTCGCAGCGAAGTGAAGCTCCTCGTGCCTCAAAAAACTGGTACTTATCTCAAATTAGGAAAACATCTACGGTTGCTAAAAATATGGATAAGTTACCATTGGTTAGACTGTTTATTGCAACAAATGTAGAGGATATAGCAACATACCAGATTAGAAGGGCGCTTAGGGCGATTGATGATTTAAAAAAGAGTGGAATCGCAGTGAGACGTTGGAGAGTGCTTAGGTTAGCTGGGCTAAGTGAAGAAAGGCTGACAGGAAAAGCGGCACTATTTTTGAAAAAGGCAATAAAGGACTAATGCAAAATTTTAAATTCGAAGGTTTGGGAAATAATGTAAAAATAAAATCATTGGGACCCTTGTTCAGGAAGATCGATGGTCCCCGGTGGGGAGTTAATGTTGGCTTTTACTCCAAGCAAGAAAAATCATCATTAACAATGTCTAACGCCCACGTTTTAGTTATAAATGGAGTGTTAAACCCCACAAAGGGTCATGATGCAACGGGTTGGAAAGACTATTTTCGGATTAAGTCTACTCAGCAATGGGACACAAAGGAAAGTAAAGAGTGTCCAGCTATTGAGAGATTGTCGGGAATCGATGCCAGTCAAAACTGCTTTGTATTTAAGATAGAAGATGGAAAGACCGTTTACTTACCCCAGTTTGAATTAGCCAGAGCCTTATTTTTTCATGATAGCTACCTTTCTCGTACAGCAATAGAGTCTGATTGCCTTGCAGCTGAATTTGATGTGAGAGTAGTTCAAGAGGCTCGAAAAGCCATAATCAATGTGATGCCTTCTTCGGGCTATCCTCTAAAGAAGTTTAATGACCCTGGTTGCAGGAGAATGCTCAGTTGGGTATTACTGGATCCAGATGCGCGCTCTTCATATGAGAGTATTGGTAAATATCAAAAGTTAAAGGGTTATGAAGTAGGTTTATATCGCCATTGGAACTTTCAATTTGATCCGCCAGCACTGTGCGGGGCGCAACTAAGTGTACGCGGGAAATTTGATCCTAAAACCAATTGTTTGTTTGTATTTGAGATTTATGCTATTCATAACTTAAAAGCTGATATCCCTGAAGTTGTTGAAATATATCATCCTGATTTTACGGAATCGGTGCAAGGCGCAGGCGCAGGCGCCTGTGCGATAATAGAGCAGCCTTCTGAAGGTTATATGGTGCATGATGGTGGCGATGCCAATATGAATAATCAAAGCACTATCATTCAATCATCATCGCTTGATATCGAGTTTAATAAAGCATTCAAAACAAGTAAGGTAGCCGCTAAACAGAAGCAGAGTAGCTCTGGAAAATTAGATGATGCGCTTTCTGATGGCACCTTAACCGCTGTTAGTACGGAAGAGGCGTCAGGAGGGCAAGGTCTTCCCAGTGCTGATTGGAACAACGTAAATGATATAACAGACGATGCTCATTTATATGAGAATAAATTTACCTGTTTTCGGAAAATGATTGACCTAATTGTGGCTAAAGATGGCTGCACTATAAAAAGTGAACAGATCAGAAAACTTCCTAAGTTACGTGGTTATTCGAAGCACTTACTTTCAACGGATGCTAACCCAAGATGTGTAGCTGTAATAGAAATGACAGTTCGGAATAAAACTATCCATATTCTCGAGGTTGATACATCCGATGCAGACAAGTCTCTTTCAACTCAGGTAATAAAAATCAAGAACCCTGATAACTGGGATAATGATTTGAAGGAACTGGAGAAACAATTGATAAAGTCTTCCCTTTGTTGGCCCACGAAGACACTGACATGGGTCGCTGGTAAAGGTCAGTTTAGGGGTATGTCTCATCCGAAAACTGATTCAAAGAACAAAGGTGTGTTGTCGTCAGATTCGATAGCTAATTGGGCTGACAGGCTATACGCAAGAATTTCTACTTTTTAGGAAGCTGGGCTTCTTAGGCGTTTAGTTTTAATGAACTGGGCATCGGTAAGGCTGCTAGGTTGTAGCATGTATTTAATACGTCATATCATTTTTACAACCTTAATTATTTAAATAAGGCCAAAATTATCATGCTAAACTTACCGAAGAAGCTAGTTAAAAGGATTTTAAGGTTGTATGGCGCATTCTGTAATCCCGCAAAGAACTATCCTCACATACATTAACCTGATACTTAGGACGATTCATTATGACTAATTTATATAAAAGCCTGTCTTTTTTATTGTTATCACTAACGGTATTACTCACTGGCTGTCAAACAGCTGCATACCATAAAGGACAAGTTCAAGATAACTCCACTGAGCGGATGACTGTAGGTAATGTACAAAAAGAAGTTCGCGTTGGTATGAGTGGTGCCGACGTTGCTCAAGTCTTAGGCTCTCCAAATATCGTATCGACAGATGACGAAAGGAGGGAGGTATGGATTTACGATAAGATTTCCACAGACACCGCATATTCGTCTAGCAGTTCTGGCGTTAATGCTTTGATTCTAGGAATAACGTCTGGAGCTGCCGGTACTCTAGGCGGAGGAACTAATGCATCATCCGGCGCAAAGTCCACTAGTCAACGTACGCTTACAGTAATTATCAAATTCGATAAATTAGGAAAAGTACGTGACTTTGCATATCACACATCTAGGTTCTAACCTTATGAAAAAATTACTTTTCATTTTTTCCTGTTTGATATTAACCAGCTGCGTTACCATTCCGGAAGATACGTTTCTTATCAGCGAAACGCAGTTAGAGCAACGCCAACTTGAAACTCGGCTGTATGAAGGACTAAGCGAAACTGACCTTATAATAGCCAGTTCCAATGTCCTACAAGATATTGGGTTTACTTTAGAAAACACTGAAATAAACTTGGGCGTTCTCACAGCAAGTAAGCAACGCGAGGTAGGAAATACAGGTGCAAAAGTAGCTTTAGTTATTTTAGCAGCACTAGCAGGAACACAAGCGGTTCTTGAGAAAGACCAAACTATTAGAGCCACATTAGTTGTACGCCCGTCCAAGATATCCGGCAAATCAAACTATTGCAGAGTAACTTTTCAACGTGTCGTTTCACTAACTAATGGACAAAATCGTTATGAAACCCTTAGAACTCCTGAGCTTTATACCGAATTCTTTTCTAACTTATCCAAATCTGTATTTCTAACCGCACAAAAATTATGAAAACAACAAAAGCATTACTTTTATTACTGACTCTAATTGTATTAAGCGGGTGCGCTACAACTAACCAGCGTGTGCTGGATTCAGGCAACGAAACACAACTCCAAAAACGTAATTACCAATCTCGAGTATTTGATACTGCCGATAAAAAACAAGTTTTAAGGACGGTTATTTCAACGTTGCAAGACTTAGGTTTCATTATTGATAATGCTGATTTAATGCTTGGCAGTGTTAGTGGCACAAAACTAGATATCTACTTAACAAAAATATCTGTTTCTGTAAGGCCCAAAGGAGATGATAGGATGCTTGTACGAGCCAATGCCCAGTTTCAAAACAAGCCTGTTAGTGACCCAATTCAGTATCAAAACTTTTTCTCTTCTCTAAGTAAGTCATTGTTTCTAACTGCTAATGCAGACGAATAGTTGTTTCCAACGTTTTGATTATTAGTAGTTTCGTACAAACTGTACGACAACATGATATGTTTAGACTTTTCTAAGCTGCCTATGCGGCAGTCGACACGTATAACGGACCCTGCAACGATTTGTCATGCCCTTTAATCCATTTCTTAGTGAACAGAAATCTCACCACGCCGGCTATTCAAAAAGAAATACAACACTGGAAAAACCGAAGAAATAACCCAATAAGAACTGTGATAGGCTAAACAATGGAAATAAAAAAGTAATTCCTTGTTTGCCCTTGGTTATCAGATGTCAGGGAATTTTAGTCCTCTTAATAACAAGTTAGGCATCAATCAGTGGCTAAACGACCAGACCCAGGAAAATGCGTCCATTGTTTAGGAAAGTTCGATAGGCTCAATTGGGACCATGTTTTCCCAGAGTCATGGTGCCCAAATACCACGCCAAATGACCTATACAAATGGCAAATTCCCAGCTGCAGTCATTGTAATAATGAATATGGTCGCTTAGAAAAAGATCTGATGATACGAATCGGGTTATGCTTAGTAAGGGAGGAATTATTAGGTATTATTAGGCTCAGAGTAAAATAAAAAGCTTGTAAATAGCGCCCAAATCATAAAAACTTTAGCGTATTAAAATTCAGTAGTAAGCTAAAGATACATTAGGGAGTGGGTTCAGCATGGCAATTCTCTTTCGTCACTGGGCTGATCTTATTAATTGTCGGTGCGGAATCATCGGGGTAATAGCCTCAACAAATCAAACCACTCAAAAGCTATCTTCATAGCAAGACTTAGGAGGAAATAAAACGGGCTTGTCCAACAAACGGTTCAGATTGTGGCTTGCTGCTGCGCGGCAATCACGATCTAACCTTATTCGTTATGTCTCTTCAATCATTAGTGCGGGCCAAAATGCAGGATTTATCAGGTATTCAATCTCTCCTTTCTTCTTAATTATCCCTGCCATCAACTGCATACTGTAGTTGAAGTCATAAATATATTTAGTCTCACTATTAATGTTTAATCCAATAAATCCGTACCATAGTAAAAGTTCAAATATTTTTTCAAAGAATTGATCTCCAACACCAAATTCGCCTAATACCGAGAATATCTCAACTCTCTTAACAACTGACTTACTTCCGATGAATGCATAGAGAACGTCATCAACATTATTCTCGACATCATTTATTTCATAGCCGATATCGGTCAACAGGTCTGTAGAATATGCCGTTAATCCTTTTTCTATATCTTCTTCGAGGACACGATCATGGTTAAGGTTAATCGCAAAACTTTTACACTGGCTAATTAGATTTAACAGGAATCGTGGCCTCATCAAAGATCTTTCAATAAGATATTGTGAGCTTTCCTCTCCTGAATAGTGACTTACACAGATTTTGGGCCATAGTGAATTGAATGAGTCATCTCCATTAATATTGTTGGACACTATCCTTAAACGAACCAGCTCTCTTAGCAAGTCTGGGTCAGTCCAATCAAGAAGAACACTAGCCTCCTTTCCTCGATCTGATGTTTCTTTAACAAGCAATTCATAAACATCATTTCTTAGAAATAGAATTGTATTTACATCAACATTTGATTTTCCAAACTGGCGCTCTATCTTTTTGGTTGCATCTATCAATGCTCTAATTATCAATAGATCTTCATGCTCGAGCCCTGAGGTTGGCCAGCCTTTATCAATATTGTCAAAAAGAAGCCAGCAGACTTCTTTTTGACTCATATATTCGATCACGTGCTTAGATAGATCCCTAACATCATGGCAATAAAGCATTTCAGTTAGATTCGACGCATTTAACCGAACGTTAGTCTGATCCCCATACTTTGACCTATATTCGGTCGATATTTTTTCCATCAGCGAACTCATCCTCTCGGAAAAGTCACCTTCAGTTTCATACCCATCGGCGTGATATAGATCAGCTAGTGCACGGTATGGCTCATATAAGGTATGGTCATGCTTATGCTGCTCTCGGTCTTTTTCTAAAATCTTGTAACATATTTCTAAAAGTAAAACATACTCCCAAAAGGCCATAATAGTGTGCTGGAATGTGCCTTCTTCAAGAAAAGATAAGATCAATTCTTTGAATTTAATTAGTTTGTATCCATCGGGCTTGAGATCTAAAACAATATTCCCTTTCTTATTTCTTTCTCTATCTCTTACCTGTAAAAATATTGCCGACTTACCTGACCCCTTCCGCCCTACAACAATATTTGCTTCTCCCCTCAAGGATTTTAGGAACTGATCGGTTTTTAAATAATAACTTTCTAGGGTGCGCATCTCGTTTTCTGCTGAAGTCGAGCCTAAATCAAGAGATTGAAGAAATGTATCTTCACTCGAAGTGGTTATACTTACATCTTGCTGAAATGCTTCAGCCACCTTACCAGCGAAATTAGCTATGTGCTCATTTATGTCATCCGGATGATATGACATAGAAACAAAATCACGGTAATCAAGAGGTACTGGATCATCCGCATGCTGAAGAATACAAAGTGCTTTCGACATACCATCAGCTAAACCAGCAATAAACGCCCCTCTCATATTGTGAACTTCAAAGCCAACCGCTTTACTGGATAGTAGTGGAACGACTACGCCATGAGACTGCGCAACTTGATTAATAGCATCATTTGCAGATAATCTGGGCTGCTCATTAGGGTCAAAAGATCTAAACAAGTAACGCGCTTTCTTAATCCGAGATACTATACGAGTTGCCCAATCCGTCTTATGCATGCCCTCTAGTAGATATACTGGCGATCTAATATTAATTTTTCTGGGTAAGCTAAGTGGGTCAGACGGAACTTCTGAATTAAGGAAGCCACGCAACTCAAAAGAGTTTTGATATTCCTTATACCCAAGCGTGTCAAATATTCCTACCTCCCTTATTGAAGGGCTTCCTTCTTGTATGCTCATATTTTTTGTCAGAAGCACACGCTTTTCTTTACCTATCGCATAACCTATTTCATAGGTCACGTTAAAATTCAGCACTGAAATATCTGCTACAAGAAAATCACAAGAATCTATACCCTCTAAGACCTTTTCAGAAATAAAGTGGCCAGGTATATCAAGCGCCCTCCATGTATTTACCTCAGCATTTGAATTAGTAACAGCTTGCTCAATCGTTAGACCAATTTCAGCAGGTGATGAAGCGTATGCATAAAATCCTGACTCTTTATTTTCCACAAACGATTTCCTTATAAATGTAGTTTTTTTGGAGCATAACGCCCGTGTAAAGCGCGCGAGGTACGAGCGTCGCATTTGACACGATTGATAGCGCATTTAACCTGCGAATACTTCACGTAATCTACGAAACGCTTTGATTGTATATGCTCCGGGCACAAGCACTAGCCAACCGATTAAGAAAGAAAGTAGTGCCGCCAAAGGAAGGCTCTGTACCCATGCGATTATTGCACCGACACCAAGAAGCCCAACTACAGTACCTACAAGAGCTGCCGTTGACTGGGGAACACCAAACACTTGTTCTTTCGCCACTTGGAATTTGCATACAACTCCTTTATGCAAAATATCTAACCAAATCGCTGGTTGTTGTTCGGAATGCGCAGCATTTAGAAACTCAAACCGTAGCGCTTGCCCTCGGTTCATGGTTGGTACGAAATAATCACGCTGAGTTCGGTACAAACTGAATTGATTCTCTGTTGGTCGCCCACCATCTGATACGGCGATTTCGTTCTTATATTCCTGAGTAAACTCGATCAATCTAGTGCTATCGACAATTTCAGTTCTTTGCGTAAGCAAAGTAGTGTTATTTGAGAAAACACGTACTACTACAGACTCATAATCCTTCATGCTGAGGTTGGTAATCTCGACCGTCGATAGATATAAATGGGCTACGGCCGTGTCGTTCCAAGTTACCTTAACCGAACCATATATTGCGTCTTCAGCCGACAGCCCTACGCGATTGTGAAATACCTGATAGGCGAATACTCCGCGCTTATTCAGCAGGTACTGAGCGACAACAGCTACTATTAATCCACCAAAGGCAGATATTCCGGCTATAAATAATTTGTTGTCGAGTAGGTTTACTATATCCATAGTCTTTTCGCGCTAACGCTTGAACTCACGGGATTTTGCGAAGCGCAGCGTAGCAAAATTCCAGTGGAGTGATTTGTTAGCAGGCATAACCGATGATACGCTTAGCACGATCAAGAACATGGTCATAAGACATGATTGTAAGGTTATGATAGTTGGAATTAAGAATTCTGTACGCTTGTTGTTGTTCTGCATCCCAATCCTGAGATCGGCCGAATATCAATACGCCCCTAGGCTTGACGGTTTTTACTCCGTTAACCCGCGCTAAAAATTTAATGCTATTCGCCTCACGTTCCACTTCAAAAATATAGCGTGAAGCCTGAGTGACTGCCTTGATTAAGTCTGATGAAGGTACGTAATTATCGTGATCTTTCGATGCCGCCCAGAATTTCAGTCCACCCTCAGGACGCTTTATTTCTACCACATCAATGAATCCATCGTAGGCTTCCATTAGGAAATCCGAGATGTTTTGAGTGTCAATATGCCGCTCATCTAATACGCGCACAAATTCGCTCCCTAAAACCCAGCTATTTTCTTGAAACCAATCCTGCCATTTTTGCTCTTTGTAATCTTCGGTAAGCATTGCTTCGAAATCCCTGACCGCTTTACTTCTGCGCACTTGCTCCAAACCACCCAAAATATCGGAAGGAACAACTTCCTGATCTGAAAGGAACCGAATTAGATTTACCCGATCAGGTAATGAAAATAGTTTTTTCATTTGTTCGGCATTGTCTTGTGTAAATGGTTTATCGACAGGGATGAATGCTTTAAAGCCTTGCTTGAATGGTTCGTAATTATCCTGCAAGAAAGTAATTAGGGCGTCGAACTCCTCGTTATCAAAGGTCAGTTCACTCTTAGGGTCTAAGGTTTCGGGTTCTTCTTGGGCACTCCAATCTTTCGGCTTTTTATACCGCCCAACCTTTAGGCGAACATCCACTTTCCCTGAGTTGTGTGGGATGCGCCAGAAAAAAGCCTTTGTAATGACTGTTTTCTTATCTCGAATAATTTGTATTAATTGTCCAGCAATTTTCGACATGATTCTGCCTGCTAACGTAAAGTTGAGGGGCGCCGCGCTTTTGCTCGCGTCCCGCTCGAACGATTGGTTAGGCAACAAAAAGTGCATTAAATGTTACCAAAATGAATGCCACTGCAAACGTAATAACTTGGAAATAAAACACAAATCTCTGAAGACGCGAAGGCTGCGGCCAAAAAGGATTTGTCGCCCCTTTTCGCTTTTGTTCCTCAACATGCTCAATATATTCTTTAACGTTCCTTAACGGAACGGCCACCAAGAATACATGCAGCCATAGCCCAAGCAGAATTGAAATACTATGCATGGCAATGGCCGTCTTTTGCAGAGCATCGTACTCCCCATCAACACTTCCGGTAATTGCCGTAGCAATGGCAATATAAGCAGCAGAAAGTGTCAGCAATAACCGAATCAATCCCACATAGTGTTCATGACTTTCCCTTATGAGAGAGTTGATTGCATTCATCATTGACGTGTTACCCAATTATTCTGCCTAACTCCGGAAATCCGGCTATAACTCTTTGTTTCTTATAGGTGTGTGTGTTATAAAACATCAGGATTGAATCAACACAAGGATGGTGGCGTTTCATGATTTCTAAATCTCCCTTTTTAGTATCAGTGCAGCATAAAATGCGTGTTCTGCACTACAGTATCCGTACTGAAAAATCTTATCTTTATTGGATTAAAGACTATATTCGGTTTCACAAGCTATGTCACCCTAAAGATTTAACGGCCAAGGATATTGTTGCTTCTCATTTAAAGTGAATTTCCAGCCACTGATTTTATTACGTTTTCCCATTTGAGCTGAGACAAGAAAATACGTGTTTCTCGCCTTAAATGACCCAAAACGTCCAAAACTCTTAAAATTTCGCACCAACTTGAAATGACCCAAAACGTCCAAAACTCTTAAAATTTCGCACCAACTTGAAATGACCCAATAATATCAACAAGTTAAATGGCGGCTTTTTTCTGCTAAATAACCTTAATTATAAGAAATAACGCATTTAATATACCTTAATGATATCACAACGAGCTTTTTGCACATGCACCACCTTTCGTAAAACCCTAACTTAAGGAGCACTTCCAGCACACACGTAAATCTGAAAGTAAGTACCTAAGACCATATAAACGCATCTTGGTTGATATGATTATTTCCGAGGACAGCTTAGAACCAGCACTAGATATGGGAAACCAACTTTTTTTTGCTCTCGAAGATTATGACTGTATGCTATTTCGACAGAAAGTTAGGAATTCGCTAACGATTCAAAACCAAACTTCGACTTGCTACTAAGCTCGCGTTCCGAACGTGTTTAAAAACTAGGGTAATTAGACTTGTACTCAAATTGGTTTGTACTTCGAGTAGAATTCCAGAAACAAACTTTCCTCCATAGGTTTAGCAATGAAATATCCCTGGGCGATGTCGCAACCCGCGGCTTTTAGCACATTCCAATCTTTCTGGGTTTCCACTCCTTCGGCCACACTCTTGATGCCAAGCTGGTGCGCCATTTCTATGCTCGACTGGATGATGGTATGCGTTGCATCGCGGCTAGAGGAGCCTGTTACGAAGCCTTGGTCGATCTTGAGTTCGTTGAAGGGAATACGCATCAGCTGTTGCATGCTCGCATAGCCGGTTCCGTAATCGTCAATGGAAAGCCCGAACCCGTGCATTCGCAAGCGAGTCAGATTTTCCAATGCCACACCAACATCTGACAGCGCTGCAGACTCGGTAATTTCGAGGATCATATGTCGAGGGTCGAGTCCGGTTGCGCGCACGATCGCTGTAATTCGTTCGGCAATAGTGGCGTCGGTCGTCAATGTAACCAATGAAAGGTTCACTGACACTGTATAGTCATTGCCGCCCACGTGCCACTGGCAACATGCCTGTGCGGCCTTCTCCAGTATGTAGAATGTCAGCTCATCTATGTTTCCACTTTTTTCGAGCAGGGTGATGAACGCATAGGGTGCAATGATGCCGTATTCTGGATGACGCCAGCGAGCCAGCGCTTCCGCGCCCACTATCTGTCCCGTTACAAAATTTACCTTGGGTTGGAAGAACGGTTCAAACTCGTTTTGTTGCACGCCTCTCAGGATCTCATCGAGCCTGAAGCTTGGTGTGGAACTGAACACGGCCTGTCTCGGTTCCGGTTTGGTTAGCGTGTGCCGCAGAACCATTTTTCTGAGTAGTTTAGCTGTTATGGGCTTCTCGATCACGCCCAGTAACCGTACATCGTATGCCTGTGTCATCCTTTTTACCGAAGCCAGCAGCGCCGGTTCCTTCGCGCTGACGATGACGACTGAGACGACGTTGTTCGCTTGCCCGAGATGACGAATGAGCTCCATACCGTCCATGCCCGGCATGTCCAGGTCGCACAGCACAATGTCCACCGTCGCAGGTCCAGTAGCGCGGATCACTTCAAGCGCCTGAATGCCGTCAGATGCCTCGAGCACCTGATGCACGCCCAGGGAACGCAGTATAGTTGATAACGTGCGGCGCTGGAAATCGTGATCTTCAACGACCAATAGGGTTAAATTTTTAACCATTATCTGTTTCCTTCTTGAGAAGATAGGCTTCCAGGCGTTGCAATGCCAGCTTTACCGTATCCAAAGACTCCAAATCACCTAGTCGTGCGGATTGCTCTAATGCCGCGCAGACAGATGCTAACTCGTTCGCCCCTACCATGCGACTCGAGCCCAACATACGATGGGCTATGTGCTGAGCTGCTTGAAGATCATGTGCTTCGGCAGCCTGCAGCTCGGCGTAATCGGATCGAGTTTGTGCCATGAAGTCCCGTAATATTTCTGCCTTAACTTCAGGGTCGCTGGAAAGTTTATCCAGTACACTAAAATCAATAGGTGCTAAATCGCCCGATTCTTTATCCCCGACATGTGTTGAAGCGGCAGTAACCAACTCCCATTTGGCCAATGTATTTTTCAATTGTTTCAGATTGGTTGGCTTGACCAATACCTCATTCATGCCGGCAGTACGGCAAAGCGCCTCCTCTTCGGCAAGCGCATTAGCTGTCCACGCAAAAATGGGCGTGGAGGGGCGTGTTGCATCGCCCGCCTCTAGTTGGCGCAGTGTTTGCGCGAGCTCGTAGCCGTTCATCTTCGGCATATGGCAGTCGGTAATAATCAGGTCAAATTGCCCGTTCCGCCATATTGCGAGAGCCTCTTCACCATTTCCTGCCGTTTCCGCTTGCAAACCCAGTAAACCGAGTTGAAGCACCATGAGTTTACGATTGATCGGATGGTCATCGACGACAAGAACCCTAGGTGCATCGGCTTTTATGATACTTGGGTCTTGATAAAGGCTGGTTGCCGTCTCTATCGGTAGCAGTGATTTGAATGGGTTTATTGCCTTGGTTGTCGATACGGGGAGATCTAGAGTGATACTGAAAGTCGACCCCATCCCTAGCGTACTTTCCAGCTCGAGTTGTCCATTCATCAAGTCCGCCAGTTTGCGGCAGATCGCTAGCCCCAGCCCAGTTCCGCCATACCTGCGGGCAGTATCAGCATCTGCCTGCTGGTAGCTCTGGAACAGGCGTTTCTGAATCCCTTTTTTAATACCTGCACCGGTGTCCTTAACGGAGAAACGCACCCGCTCGGTGCCGTCTTGCGAATCGAGTAGGTCGGCTCGCACTTCGACCAGTCCTTTTTGTGTGAACTTGAGCGCGTTGCTGACAAAGTTGTTAAGCACTTGTGAGAGCCGCAATGGATCGACGATGTGTGCCTGGCTGAGGCGCGTATCGATGTGTTGCTCAAGTATCAGACTGTTCGCGCTGGCCACACGCGCATAGGTGTTTACCACGTCCACCAGAATCTGGGTGAGCGATGTCGGCTGCGGAGAGATACCTAGTTCCCCGGCTTCGATTTTGGACCAATCGAGGATATCGTTGACGATTCGTAGCAGGCTTTGACCGGAGTCGATGGCCGATTGCAGTGTGTCACGCTGGTCAACGTTGAGTGGCGTGTAACCTAGTAGCTCCAGCATGCCCATCATTCCGCCGAGCGGCGTGCGGATTTCATGGCTCATCGTGGCGAGAAAGGAGTCTTTGGCAAGGTTGGCCTGATGCGCCGTATCGTGTGCGGAAATAAGCTCCATCTCGATTTGTTTTCGCTCGGTGATATCCGTACGTATCGCGATATACTGAATCGGTTGTCCGTTTCTATCAATGAAGGGAATAATTGTGGTGTTCACCCAATAGAACGCGCCATCCTTTGCAAGGTTTTTGATCTCGCCCTTCCATACATGCCCATTGCTGATGGTGGCCCACAATTCCGCAAAAAAGGTTTTTGGATGATAGCCAGAATTGATGATGCGATGGTTCTGGCCGATCAACTCTTCTCGTGCATACTTCGAAATCATGCAAAACTTATCGTTGACGTAGGTGATCAAACCATCCGCGTCAGTCGTGGCAACGATAGCGTGCTGGTCAAGCGCGGCTTTGAAATCAATCAGTTCTTTTTGATTCTCAGCTTCCTGTAATTCGGCCTGATTGCGCCTCGAAATATCGCGCACGATGCCGATGAAGTGAGGTTCATGATCCGACTTTATTTTGCTTATCGCGATATCCATTGGGAAGGTGCTACCATCCTTACGCCGGCCAACGACCTCGCGTCTCCTTCCGATGACATGAGCTTCGCTTTTTGTAAGGCAACGCTCAAGATTGTCGTCGTGCCAGCTATGATAAGCTGTGGGCATTAGCATTTTGAAATTTTGTCCAATCATCTCAGCGGCACCATAGCCGAAAATGCGCTCGGCAGACGAGTCGAAAACCTCGATATTGCCTTGCACGTTGATTGTAATGGCGCTGTCCTCCATGAGGTCTAGGACCATCTGAAGGTGCTTCAACATGCTTTTTTCACCGGCTTTCTTTTGTTTCATTACCTTCTACTTATTTTAGTGAGGCATAGACTTAGTATCTGCTACCTCATCGTGAGGCTTAGCTATTTCGTTAAATGATCATACTAGGAAATTATAGTCTATGAATAGAGAATAGTTAGGTATGGTTTATGTTGAAATCAGATTTATAATTTGTGCCTAATCGCCACCCTATTCGTTGTAGTGGTCTAAACGATGTCAGAAAATTTATCTAAAGCTAAAAACACCTTCGGACCTAGAGGAATATATATTGCGTTACTTAATATTTTGCACTCTTCTCCAAACTAATAAAATAATGAAAACTAAAAAGTTAGCTATCTAATGCCCGATAAAGATACTGCCTCCCACCATCAACAGTAGGCCCGGACACAGGCTCAATTCCAAGTTCTTTAAGTATCCGTATAAGATTTCTTGGTGATATAGAACGATCGTTCCATAATTGATGAGCAAACCTGTAATCCCTTCTAAAATTAGCCAAGGCTTCTTTAGAGATAAAACGCCCTAAGCGACCAGCATCTATAACTTCAATAAACTCTTTATTAACCAAGTGATACGCCACTTCTTGTTTTAT
>TARA_R110002074_G_scaffold349397_1_pt1 | contig 102249 bp, 91 predicted proteins | sample TARA_R110002074 | Tara Oceans TARA_R110002074 (sample SAMEA4397215) | marine metagenome | biome: Polar Biome; feature: [MIX] marine epipelagic wind mixed layer (ENVO:01000061); material: water (ENVO:00002006), including particulate matter (ENVO:01000060) such as... | depth...
CCCCGCCAACGCAGTAGTAAACATTAGCAATCCAAAAGCATTAGCGCTTGAGACAGCAACTGTTTACGACCTTACAGGGAAAATGGTTCAAGTTTATAATTTAAAAGGTATGGGAACTGAAAAGGCATTAGATGTATCAATGCTTGCTTCGGCTACCTATCTGGTTTACATTCAAAGTGAGCATGGTTCCATAACCAAACAGCTTATTAAAGAATAGGCCTATTTTGATTAATTTTTGTTAGTTAAATACCCCCAAGAAATTGGGGGTTTTTTATTCCTGACATTTTAAATAGCCATGTAAAAACTCCGTAGCTCCTTTCAGCCTACTACGTGTGAATTGTGGTCATACAATTATATAAAATAGAGGGCCTAGTGGCTAGAACCTATTATCCAAAACCCTCCTTTTAAATCAAATTAAATATCTTTAAGCAGTGATTCAAAAAACAGCCCTTTACTTATGCCTTATTTGCTTCGCCTTTTCTTGGTCGCAAGAAGGGAAAGTGTTGCATAAAGTTTTTACCAAGCGAGATGGTTTACACCTCGATTATATAGACTCCATGGTCTATGACGACGATGGCTTTATTTGGCTTGGAGGCTCTAGCTTGGATATGCGCGAAATTATCAAAAGTGATAAAAAATTATCCTTACAGCGATTTAACGGAAAAACCTTTCATAGCATACCACTTCCTAAACTTAAAAAACCTATTACCAATATTCGGCAATTGCTAAAACGCAGTGATGGTAAGTTTTATGTTTTGGGGGAGATGGGTTCTGGAAATGATTTTTTGCTACTTTTCAATCCAATTACAACAGAATTTCAAGAGATTGAAATAGTACCTAACTATGCATTGCCTTTACAACTTTCAAGTATTTTTACGCACCAAGGAGAGGATTATATTCTATTTCAAATAGAGCAAACCATAACGGTAGCAAAACTTTCTGAGGCATTGGAAGTAGAAATTTTATTTACCTATACGGACACCGAAAGTCGCTTTTCGATAGATCAATATACCGCCTTTATTCCCTTTAAGAAGTTTTGCTTACTAGGGGATAATCATTTACCCGTCCATTACTTTAATTGGGACGGAACGCTCTTAAAAAAAGAATCAAATTCGAGAAGAATTAATATTGAAGATGGGGAAGGTGTACGTCGTTATATCGACGAGTATACCATTCAGGACGGGATTACTTACATTATGTTATATAGAAATCCACAACTACAATATGTTAATGAAAAGACTATGACTATTGAGCCAGTTGGGATAGCTAATACAAGACTAAGTAGTGACCATTTAAAAATTTCTAAAGACACAAAGGGTAATGTTTCTTGGATCGCTTCGGAAGGAGGGACCCTCACGGCACAAAAACTAACACCCAATACAGGGTTTGAAACCCACTTTAAAAGTGAATTATTTAGTTCTTCCGAAGCCTTCACAACCTTATCTAGTGATGTAACCAAAGAGCTATGGATAGCTAGAAATAATGGGGAGCTTCATTACTTTCAATTTCCATCACAAACCGTGCGTACCTATTTGCCAGATATTGAAATGCGAGCCATTGCAGCTTTGGACAAAAACACCTATATCATTGCCACCGAAATGGAAGGATGGTATACGTTAAATCTTGAAGACAACTCTGTAGTTCCTTTTCCAATTTCTAGTGGTGCCATTGCCATAATACCAAATTCTTCAAGAGCCATATTTAAAGAAGGGAATACACTATGGAGCAATAGTGGTAGTCATATTATGGAGGTTGATATCCCTACGAATGAAGCCAAGACCTATCGTCACTACCCCGTACTTTCTATGGTTAAAGCATCGGACAGCACCTTTATCTATGGCACCAATGGATATGCCTTACTAGAGTTTAATAAAAACACTAAAGAACATACACAATTACTAGACACTAAAGAATACATCATTTATGGACTTGCCCTCAACAATGCTGTGTGCGTTGCAGCCACTAATAAAGGAGTTATTACCTATAATTTAATGACTAAAGAACATCGCCTTTATGGTTCAGAAACCCTTGAAGACCCATTTTTATTGATGGCAACATTTCACTCCGAATATGGATTTTTGTTGGGTAGTCGGTCTGGAAACATCTACCATTTTGATCCTATACAAAAAACCTTTACAACGAAATACAAGGATGTCTTTGAAGCAGGGATCGCCACCCTATTGTTTGATGAAGAATTGTGGTGGATTAATACTTTTAATGGGGTAGTGGCCTTTAATCCAAAAGACCAAAGCATTACGCGTTATTCTGAAAAGGACGGCTTTAGCCACAATGAAACCAATAGATATAGTGCGCTTGATACGGGCAATGGTTTTCTTGTAGGTACTATTGCGGGTATTAATTATTTTGACCCTAAGGCCCTTACCAATGAAACTCCTGATTGGAATTTGCGTCTATTATCCCTGAAAAACTATAATAACAAGACAAACTCACTTACTACACTTCAAGATAGGAGCCAATTGGATGTGCTACAAGAAATTGTATTGCCTCAGGAAAATAAGACTTTGTCCTTAGATTTTGCGCTATCCAATAATGCTGGTGGCAAGGAGCATTCCTTTAGGTATCGTTTAAATGATGAAGATTGGGTTGATATAAAAGAGCAACAATCAATTAGCTTTCCTAATCTGGCGGCCGGAGATTATTTACTCCAGATAGAAGCGCTGGACTTTTCAGGAAATCGTATTGGTAAACCATTACACTATGCTATTTACTCTAAAGATTTTTTTTACAACCAGTGGTGGTTTTATTTATTATTATTGTTAATTGGTTTCAGTATTGCAATGTACCTTTTGCGTCAATCCGCTCAAAAAAGAAAATTACAAGAACAATTTTCGGGAGCTTTGTTAGTTTCGCAGGAGGACGAACGCACCCGTATAGCAAAAGAACTTCACGACAGTATAGGACAGCAATTAACATTAATTAAACGAAGGGCTCAAACCGAAAATAAAGAAGAAATAGTGGCTTTATCCCATAAAACATTAGAAGAAGTACGCAGTATTTCTAGAGGTTTATATCCAGCAGTATTGAAGCAATTAGGGCTGTCTGAAAGTATAGAACAACTCATTTTAGAAATAGACGAAGACACCTCACTTTTTTGCACGGCAGAGATTGAAAATATTGATTCGTATTTTTCTAAGGAGGAAAGCTTAAATTTTTATAGATTTATACAAGAATGTATTAATAACAGTTTGAAACACGCGGAGGCGACCAATCTTTCGGTACAAGTAAAAAATTTACCGAAAAGTGTTTTGCTTCAAATAAAAGATAATGGTAAAGGGTTTGAAGTTTCCGAAGCCATTAAGAATAATAGCCTTGGCCTAAAAACATTAAAAGAACGTATCCGGCTATTACGTGGCACCATGCAAATACATAGTAGCCCAGTTAAAGGAACTATTATTAATTGTGAAATCCCAAAAAAGTGAAAAATAATCCTTCTATTTTAGTTGCCGATGATCACCCTATGCTATTAAAAGGGTTATTAGACGAATTACATCAACACGGATATTCGGTTTTAGAAGGAGCAACTCACGGAGCAGAGGCCCTAGAATCTATCCTTGCACATCAACCTGATATTGCTATTCTAGATATTGAAATGCCTATACTTACAGGTTTTGAAGTCATTAAAAAATGTATTGAAGAAGATTGCGAAACAAAATTTATTATCCTAACCTCCTATAAAGAAAAGGCCTATGTGCATAAGGCTAAAAAGCTGAATATATCTGGATATTTGCTGAAGGATGAACCCTTTTCTGAAATAGAAAGATGTATTCAAGCGCTTCAAAAGGATGAAAAGTATTTCAGTAGTAGCTTTACCGATGTGTTTGACAAGGAGATCTATCCACAAATGGATAAGATTAAATACCTTTCTCCTTCCGAAAGAACCATCGTACGCCTTATTGCTCAAGGAAAAACTTCAAAAGAAATAGGGGAGTTATTGAGTATTTCACACCGTACGGTACAAAAACACCGAGGGAATATTATTTCAAAATTAGATTTACCACCTAGTATGGACGCTCTAAATGTTTGGGCCTCTGAAAATAAAGAGTTATTACTTTCCCTTTAAACTACGTACCCCTACGTATTTTTTGACACTTGCTGCGTATTTTCTAGCGTAGGTTTATCAAATATCTTTACCGTAAGAAAAATAATACAATATGTATAAGATTACGGTATTTTTTGTCTTACTCTTTTTTCAAGTTTCTTTCTCACAAGACACCACACCTCCCACCGCTGTTTGTCAGGATGTTACTGTAACCCTAGATTCTTTTGGAAGTGGAAGCATTACTGCAATGGACGTTGATGGAGGTTCTACAGATGATGTTGCCATTGCAAGTTTATCGGTATCTCCAAGTAACTTTGATTGTTCTGACCTTGGTGTAGTGGTTGTAACCTTAACCGTTACAGATACTTCGGGGAATTCCGATACATGTACAGCAAATGTAACCGTTGAAGATACCGATAATCCTGTTGCGGCCTGTCAAGATATTTCCGTTTCGCTTGATGCCACAGGAAATTATGTTTTTACTACTGCTGACTTACAATTTATAGGTGCTGGTAGTACCGATAATTGTAACTCCCTTAGTTATAGTTCGGTGCCAAATACTTTTACTTGTGCAGATGTTTACAATCCTCAATTAATTGACCTAGTCATTACAGGAGTATTGGATGTCGATATTGATAATCCAACACCTACGGTAGCAGTTCAAGCTGTGGAGGTTTATGTTATAGAAGATATCCCCGATTTGTCCTTATATGGAATTGGAGTAGCAAACGATGGAGGTGGTAGTGATGGGCAAGAATTTACGTTTCCAGCGGTGGCTGCTTCGGCAGGAGACTATTTAGTGATTGCTTCCAATGCAGCAGATTTTGCAACCTTTTTTGGGTTTGCTACAGATTTTGAAAGTGCAGTTCTCGATATGAGTGGGGATGATGCAGTAGAGTTATTCTTCAGCGGAAGCATCATTGATACGTTTGGGGATGTAAATGTGGATGGTACAAGTGAACCTTGGGACTATTTTGACGGATGGGCTTATAGAAAAGATGAAACACAAGCAAATGAAGGAGTCTTTGCGTTTAGTAATTGGATTTATTCGGGTACTGAGATTTGGGATATTACAGACCCAGTATCCGGCAATGTATTGATACCGTTTCCTTTTGATAATTATACCTATACCATTAGTGGATCAACCACTCCAATTTCGGTAGAACTTACGGTTTCAGATGATTCTGGAAATACTAGTACTTGTATGGCAAATGTATATGTAGAGGACACTACACCTCCCGTCGCTAATTGCCAAAACATTACATTACAACTTAACGCAAATGGAGAAGCGTTCCTTACTGCGGAGGATTTAGATAATCTTGCTACACCTTCAACCGATAATTGCAGTATTGCCTTCTTTTCAGCAGATCCTAGCGCATTCTTTTGTGATGATGTTGGAGTAAATAATGTAGTGCTTACTGTCATTGATAGTTTTGGAAATAGCAGTATCTGTAATGCCACTGTAACCATTGAAGATGTGAATGATCCAACTGCATTTTGTCAAAATATAACAGTTCCATTAGATGCTAATGGTATGGTAACCATATTACCTACCGATGTCGACAATATTAGTACTGATGCCTGTGGAATTACAACTCGGTCTTTGGATATCGATACTTTTGATTGCACAAACTTAGGAGTCAACACGGTTTCACTTACAGTCACGGATGCAAATGGAAGACAAGACACTTGCACAGCCCAAGTAACGATTACCGATATAACGCCTCCCAACGTAGTATGTCAAAATATTACAATTCCCCTAGATGCTTCAGGAATGGCTTCGATAACGGCGACTCAAATAGATAACGGAAGTACTGATGCTTGCGGAATTGCTTCAAGAACACTTAATGTTAGTAGTTTTACTTGCAATGACCTTGGCGCCAATTCAGTTACCTTAACTGTTACGGACAACAACGGAAACAGTGCAAGTTGCTTTGCCGAAGTTACCATTGTAGATACAACTCCTCCTGTTGCGAATGCAATGGACATCACCGTATTTCTAAATGCTACAGGGGAGGCTACGATTGTAGGAGGTGATGTTGATAACAATTCTGCAGATAATTGTGGAATTGCTTCGATTACAGTAAGTCCAAGTAGTTTTGATTGTTCAGATACAGGAAGTCCTGTTTTAGTAACTATGACAGTTACAGATGGTTCTGGGAATTCAAGTAATGATACTGCCATGGTTACTGTAGTTGATGATAGTCCGCCTACCGCAGTTTGTACAGATATTACTTTGCCACTTGACGTTACAGGAATTGCTACGTTAACTCCTAACTTAATTGATGGCGGAAGTGGAGTTTCGTGTGGTGCTGCAACATTAACCATTGATACAACAAGCTTTGATTGTAGTGATATTGGACCTAATACTGTAACCTTAACCGTTGCAAATGCGGCAGGAGCTACGGCCACATGCACCGCTATTGTAACCGTAGTAGACAGTACTCCTCCTAATGTTATATGCCAAGATGTTACCGTTATTTTAGATGGAGCAGGTAGTGGGACGATAACCACTTCCGATATTGATAACGGAACAACAGATGCCTGTGGTATTGCTTCTCTAAGCTTAAACACCACAACCTTTGATTGTTCGGATGTGGGTACAAACACAGTTATACTAACAGCAACAGATGTAAACGGAAATTCGAGTAGCTGTACCGCAATAGTCACTGTTTTAGATAATATAAACCCCTCTGCTATTTGTCAAAATATTACAGTTTCATTAGATGCTTCAGGAGTAGCCACAATTACCCCTTTACAAGTAGATGGTGGTAGCAGCGATTTTTGCGGAATAGCAAGTAGAAGTATTGATATTTCTTCTTTTGATTGTAACGATTTAGGAGCTAATACAGTAGCACTTACCGTTACCGATACTTCTGGAAATATAGCTACTTGTAATGCTATTGTTACCGTTCAAGATGTAATTCCACCTACAGCGGTATGTCAAAACATAACGGTGCAACTTGATACCTCGGGTTCTGCTATCATAACGGCAAGCGATGTTGATGGTGGAAGTACAGATGCCTGTGGAATTGCTTCCACGAATATTAGCAATACCATTTTTAATTGTAATAATGTGGGCGCTAATTCGGTAATTCTATCGGTAACCGATACCAGCGGAAATACAAGTACTTGTAGTGCGACCGTTACGGTACAAGATCTTATACCTCCAACTATGAGCTGTCAAAATATAACGGTGGCCTTAGATGCTTCTGGGACTGCTTTTATAACCCCTCAAGATATTGATTCGGGTACTTTTGATGCCTGTGGTTTATCTTCTGTATCGATTGATAGATCCAATTTTTCCTGTGCTGATTTGGGCGCAAACTCGGTAGTGCTGACCGCTACAGATATTTATGGTAATACGGCTAGCTGTACCGCGACGGTTACTGTAGTTGACCTGATTGATCCTTCAATTAATTGTCCTTCAAACCAAACCGTCATAGCGGATGCTGGAAATATGTATATCATTCCTGACTATTTTTCAGAAGGTCTTGCCGATGCAAGTGATAATTGTACTAACCCTATTACTAATGTAACACAAAACCCAACCCCTGGAAGTAGTGTTGGATTGGGACTAACAACAGTTTCCTTAACCGCTATGGATAGTAGTGGAAATAGTGATACTTGCAGTTTTCAGCTTACTGTAAATGAACTATTAGGAGTTTCCAATAATCAAATAGAAAAAACAATTAGCATCATACCAAACCCTGCTTCAGAGTACATTACCATTACTACTTCTGAGGTTGTTTCCATTCAGCAAATCAAACTATTTGATATACACGGTAGGAAGATAAAGGAACAGGTATTTCAAGTAAACCAAAATGTCGTAACCCTAGATATTTCCATCTTAGAAAATGCTATCTATTTTGTTGAAATTAAAACAGATAGTGGCTTTGTATTAAAGCGTTTAATTAAAAATTAGATTTATGAAGAAGCTACTAAGTTCTTTATTTATTGTAGCATTTGGTTGCTACAGTTTATCTGCTCAGGAAGCTGTAAGATCAACTATTTCAGCATCAGGTTCCTCATCTAGCATTCGTGTAAATGATAGGGACTATGTGATTCAGCAAAGTGTGGGACAGCAAAGTATTATTGGGACTTCACAAAGTTCCGTAGCGATTATGCGTCAGGGATTTATACAGCCTCCCATTGAAGTGTTTGCGCTTTCAGAAACCGATAATAGTTTGGATGCAGTAGTATATCCCAATCCTTTTCAGAATATAGTGCATGTCCGCTTTAATGAAACCCTTAAAAAACCTGTAAATATTGTGCTTTACGATGTTCTAGGTAGAATAGTACGTACCGAAACAAAGGTGGTTACTACCTCTGAAACGTCTATTCACCTAGATGGTTTGTCTAGTGCACAATATATCCTGACAATTACTTCAGAAAATAAAGAATTTAAAACGTCTCTCTTGAAAAAATAATTATGAAAAAACTACTCATTTATAGTCTTTTACTAGCCACTTTAAGTTCTTTTGGACAACAAGTCTTTTTTGAAACGGGGCTTAATGTTTCTGATTTTAAGTTCAGAAATAATGAAGGTGAATACCTTGAAAATCTTCAGTCTAAGACCCAAAACTATATTACTGCTGGGTATAAACACAGAATTTTTACTGATGGATTAAACATTAGCACTGCGATATCTTACAACAATTATGGAGCAATTGGAAGCGATCCCGTTTTGCAAAACTTTTTTGAATGGGACATTAGCTATTTAGGGTTTAATCTCGGGTTGGATTATGAGGCATTTAAAGTAGGGAACTTTGCATTTTACATATCTGCTGGAGGTTCTGCTGAATATATGACCGATGGGGTACAAACCATCAACAATCAAGTATATAACGTGAAGGATGTGGAGGAGTTTAAAGACATTGCCTATTTCTTCAGAAGCGGCGCAGGGCTACGATTTGATATTTCGGATACAGCCAAAATGTACTTCCAATATGCATATGCCACAGGATTAGCTTTAAATGATAATAACAATTCTAGTGTGACAAGACTGACCATAGGAGTTGATACAATTGGATTAGGAATTATGGTGGACATTCCTTGTAATAAAAAGGAAGAAACTCCAAAGGAAACTGAAACAAACGAATTAGAAACTAATTAGTTATGAAAAAAATAGCGCTACTACTTATTTTATTAACTGCATTTGTAGCTAAAGCCCAAACGGATGGATTAAGCTATCAAGCGGTTATAATCGACCCAAACGAACAGGAACTTCCTGGAGTGAATGCTACTGGGAACATTCTTCCAAATGCCGATGTAACCCTTCGGTTTACAATTCTAAATGAATCTGGAAATGTGGAGTATAAAGAAACACAAGATACACGTACCGATGCTTATGGAATGGTGAATCTTATTATTGGACAAGGAAATGCCCTTACTGCTAATAGGTTTACAGATATTTTTTGGGGAGGATCTCGAAAAGACCTTCAAGTGGAGGTAAAATTGTATGGGCAGTATGCCGATTTAGGAAAAAACAAACTCACTTTTGTTCCGTATGCCTATCATAGAGATATTATTGCCACAGGCTATTTTGCTTTAGACGGACCCGCAACATTAGGAGATTCTTTAGAGGTAGAAGGAATGACCGATTTAAATGGATCCCTTTCTGTAAACAATGAAAGCCCAACCAATTTAACTGGAACACTATCAGTAGATGGGCAAACCGATTTAAACAATACCGTTAACATTAATAACGGCAGTGAATTAAATGCCAGTGGTAATGTGAATGTAGTGGGGGACACCCAACTGGATAGCAATCTTACGGTTGATGGAATAACCAATTTAAATAGTGATTTAAATGTAAATAACAACAGTGCAACGGTATTAACAGGGACACTTCGTGTAGATGGCCAGACCGATTTAAATGGCGATGTAAATATCAACAATGGAAGTGCGCTTAATGTGAGTGGACCTCTTAATGTAGAAGGAATTACGACTCTTGGGGATGATTTAATTGTTGAAGGAACCACCAACTTAAACAATTCACTAGATGTGAATAATAACAGTCCTAGCCGACTGTCAGGCACATTAACCGTTGAAGGGGAGACCTTGCTAGAAAATAGCTTAACCGTAAATGGTGCTACAAATCTTGAAAGCTTTTTTAATGTAAACAATCAAAGTCCTTCCATACTATCAGGGAGTTTGACGGTAGATTTAGATACGAATTTAAACAGTAGTCTGTCTGTAAATAATGGCAGCCCAACCTTTTTATCGGGACCCTTAAACGTGGATGGTCCAATTGGATTAAACAACAACCTAACGGTAAACGGGGTTACCAACTTAAATGGTTCGCTCTTTGTCAATAATATCGCACCAACAAATCTTACTGGTAGCTTATTTGTAGGAGGACCTGCCAATATGGACGGAACACTCATTGTAAACGGAGAAACAACATTAAACCAAGGTTTAACAGTGGCAAATGCTTCTGAAACGAATTTAACGGGACAGTTAAATGTAGATGGAGAAACTTTTTTAAATAACAGCTTAAATGTGTTGAATGCTAGCCCTACCAATTTAACAGGAAATCTAACGGTAGATGGTGAAACTACCTTGAACAATTCGTTGGAAGTAGCCAATAACACGCCTACGATGCTTACTGGCACCTTAGAGGTTGGTGAAGCAACTACCTTGCAAAATGAATTATCGGTCCTTAATGGTAGTAGTACCGTGCTAACAGGAACACTGACAGTGGATAATGAAACGACTCTAAATAGTTCCTTAACAGTAGCAAATGGAAGTCCTACCCAATTAACAGGTATACTTGATGTTACTGGTGCAACGACTTTAAATGATATTCTTACGGTTGGAGGAGCCACGACAATCAATAATGATTTAACTGTAACGGGTAACACCTTTTTAAGTAGTTTAAATACACAAACTATTAATATTGAAAGCGATAATACAAACTACATTGCCAGTTTCGTAAATACAAATAGTGCTACAGGAGATGGAATTGTCATCAAATTAGGAAAAAACCACGGTGCTTTAAATGGTGGAACAGTTTATAATTATCCCAATCCTATACAAAGTGATCTTCAAGGGCCTCTAAATGCCTTAAAAGCAAGAATACAAAATGCAGGTGGTGGTCCCATTACATTTTCAGAAGTTATTGCTTTTGCACCTGCCGCGCAGCGTATCGCTACATTTAATTATGTAAATAATTTAATCTTTTCTGAAATTAATACCCGATCTATTAGTGGTACATCTGGAGGGTTAACATTACCTATTGCTTTTCCTAACTTGACGGTTCCAGGTACTACTTTACTTAATGGGTATAATGTATTTGGAGGAGTCAATATTCCTTTTGTTAACATCTCTATCCCATCTTGGTCTATACCAACGATACCTTTACCTAACATCCCTATTCCTATACCATCGGCTCAAATACCCAATCCGGCACAATACATTCCAAGTTTGCCAATAAACCTTCCGGTTGGGGATTTACCTTTTGTAGTACTTCCAGCCGATATTATTGTAAATTATTTACCTGCAACGGCTGGCGATGTCTCTCCAGACTCCCTCACTAAGGAGAACGAATACATCACCTTTCAGGATAAGGATGGAAGAAAAACAGGAACTATTCGTGCACAATCCCTTTGGGATTTCAAAGAAAATACCTTGTTGGATAATATCTATATGCTGAATCTTCTTTCCGATTTTGTTGGAATTGATTTACTAGATGGTATAACGGCAGGAACGGTCTCGATAACCAATTTTATTGATGAATTTAATAAAATAGGAGTAGAGTATTCCTCTGGAAATGGTGATTATGCCGAATGGCTAGAAAGAATGGATGCTTCCGAATATATTACAGCAGGTGACATTGTAGCGGTAGTAGGAGGTAAAGTGACTCGTAATTTAGAAAATGCCGAACAAGTCATGGTAGTTTCACATCGACCTATCATTTTAGGGAATGCCCCTGAAGAAGGCCAAGAGCCCTTAGGAAATAACATCGCTTTTATGGGGCAAGTTCCTGTAAAGGTATTAGGTCCTGTTAGCACTGGTGATTACATAGTTGCTGATAAAAATATTATAGGCTATGGTAAAGCTATGGCTCCAAATGAAATGACTGCTCAAGATTTTAAATACGCGGTGGGGCGTTCCTGGGAAGAAAATCTGAAAGAAGGTCCGAAGCTTGTCAATACAGTAGTAGGGGTTCACAACGGAGATTGGATTCAAATTGTTCAAAAACTTCAGAAAAAACAAGAGTTATATGAAGATAAATTCAAAAAAATTGAAGCACAAGTTATAGAACTTGACAACAAAGCAAACGAACTATTATTAGAAAACAAATAGGTATGAAAAAGATAGTTCTTATTCTAACGCTACTTACCACTGTTATCACCCATGCACAAACCGATGGGCTAAGCTATCAGGCGGTAATTATTGACTCTAATGTTCAAGAATTACCTTGGCAAGATGCAACTGGTAATATTCTTCCAAATGAAGTTATTACCCTTCGATTTTCGATTTTGGATGAATCTGGAAGCATAGAATACCAAGAAACTCAAGAAACTAGAACCGATGCCTTTGGTATGGTAAACCTTATCATTGGGCAAGGAACCCCATCCACAGGGAATCGCTTCACAGATGTATTTTGGGGAGGTTCTCGTAAAGAACTTCAAGTGGAAGTAAGTTTTAAAGGTCAGTTTTCTGAAATTGAAAAGAAGCCGCTCACATTTATTCCGTATGCCTATCACAGAGATATCATAGCTACGGGTTATTTTGTCTTAGATGGTCCAGCTACGCTAGGAGATACTTTGGAAGTTGAGGGCACTACTGATTTGAATGGTTCACTTTCAGTAAATAATGAAAGTCCTACAAATCTAACAGGAACACTTATGGTGGAGGGACAAGCCGATTTAAATAATACTGTAAACATTAATAATGGTAGTGAACTTAATGGCAGTGGTAATGTAAATGTAGTGGGTGACACCCAACTTGGTAGTACTCTTAACGTAGATGGAATTACTAATTTAAATGGAGACCTTAGGGTTAATAACAATAGCCCAACCCTTTTTACTGGGAGCCTTCAAGTGGATGGTGAAACCAATTTAAACGGTGACGTAAATATCAATAATGGTAGCACACTTATTATAAATGGTCCATTAAATGTTGAAGGAATATCAACCTTGGGAGATAACTTACTAGTTGAAGGCACAACCAATTTAAACAATTCTTTAGATGTCAATAATACAAGTCCTACTCATCTTTCAGGCACCTTAACAACGGAAGGGCGAACCACGTTAAACAATACCTTACAGGTACTTGGCGGTACAGATTTAAACAATATTTTTAGAGTAAATAATGCAAGTGATTCTTATTTATCTGGAACATTAATTGTGGATTTAGCCACAAACTTAAACAATGGATTATGGGTTAATAATGGAGCAACTACCTTATTGACTGGTCCATTAAATGTCCTTGGGGAAATACTATTTGGAAATGACCTCACTGTTAATGGAAACACCAATCTAAATGACGCTCTATTTGTGAATAATAGTGAAAACACCCATTTGTCTGGAAATCTAAATGTACTTGGAAATTCCTTATTAGAAAATGAATTAAAAGTAAATAGTTTAACCACGTTAAATAATACCCTTACGGTTACCAATCAGGAGAAAATGTACGCTACCGGTTCTTTAACAGTACATGGTGTAAGTAATTTAAACAATTCTTTAAAAGTAACTAATGGAGCCTCTTCATTTTTAAATGGTGCCTTAACCGTTGATGAAGTTACATTATTTCAAAATAGTTTAACGGTTACCAATTCAAGCCCTTCAACGCTTTCAGGAACCTTAAATGTTGAAGGTGTCACCACTCTTTTAGACAATCTTCGGGTTGAAAATAATAGTGTTACATTGCTTACAGGTAGACTAGTGGTGGATGAAGCGTCCACTTTAAATGAACTTTTAGTTGCTAATGGTGCTAACACCCAATTAACTGGCGAGCTACAAGTGGATGAGGCATCTACATTCAATTCAACAACAGCCGTACAAGGAGCTACTATAATTAATAACGATTTAACGGTAACTGGGAACACCTCCTTAACAAGTGTATCTTCGGGTAGTATCAATGTATCCGGGGATACCGCTGGATCCATAGCAACTTTTTCAAACACAAATACTGCAGACGGAGACGGCATATTAATAAAATTAGGACGCACTCACGGGGCTTGGAATGGCAGTGACTATAATTCATTACCCGTTCCAATTCCAGCCGCTATAACTGCAGCAAGGGATCTATTAGTTGCGGCTGTGAATAATTCTGAAGCCGATCCAAATTTAGACTTAGCAGATATTATAGCCCTAACGCCAAGCACTATGAGGAGAGGCTCTTTAATTGATGTAAATAACTTTGTTTTCAATAAAATAAATTCTGGCTTAGGATTGCCCAAGGCTTTTCCTTCTTTAAACATGCCAGGGCAGATATTACAAAATGAAGTTACTTTCTATAATGGGAATAATGCTGTGTGTTCAGGGCAATATTGTTATAGCATATGTGTTCCTTTTGTAGGGTGTTATACGGTGTGTATTCCTCCTGTAAATGTGTGTGTTCCAGCAATACCCAGGATATATTTTCCAGGGGTAAACCTTCCCACCATACCTCTTTCATCGCCTACTATTCCCGATTTATCTCAATACGCTCCTAAGTTACCTACCACAATTACAGTAGATGGTTTTCCAAACATAGAACTACCAGATGTCTCTTTAGGTAACGTTGCCAATTCACTAAATAAAGAGAATGAATACATTTCTTTTCAAGATACAGACGGAAGGCAAACGGGCGTCATTAGAGCCCAATCTATGAGTGATTTTAGAGATAACACTATCTATGATAATATCTATATGCTGAATTTACTTTCCAATTTTGTAGGGGTTGATCTGGCTGATGGTGTTGCTGCAGGACTAACAGGGGTTACTAATGTCATTGATGAGTTTAATAAAATAGGAGTTGAGTATTCTTCTGGAAATGGTGATTATGCCGAATGGCTTGAAAGAATGGATGTTTCAGAAAATATCTCTGCAGGAGATATTGTAGGTATTTTGGGAGGAAAAATTACCCGTGACCTAACAAATGCAGAGCAAGTTATGGTAGTTTCACATCGACCTATCATTTTAGGGAATGCCCCAGAAGAAAAAGATTTTGCGCTTGGAAATACCGTTGCCTTTATGGGTCAAGTTCCTGTGAAAGTTTTGGGACCTGTTGCTCATGGTGATTATATCGTTGCTTCCAAAACCATTATTGGGTATGGAAAAGCTGTATCCCCTAGCAATATGAAAGCCGAGGATTTCAAATACACCGTTGGACGTTCTTGGGAAACGAATAGTAAAGAAGGTCCAAAATTAGTGAATACTGTTGTGGGAGTAAATGATTATGATTTTAGTTTAATACTTTCAAAGATTGAAACGCAACAAAAGAACTTAGACACTAAAATTGAAACTTTAGAACAAAAATTGGAAAGAATTTCAGCAAAAATTACAAAAGCCAAACACCATGAAATTATATATGCCGTCGAAAAATAATATATGGGGACTCCTATGGGTTGTACTTTTAGGTTTTTCCCAAGTTAATGCACAAGAAATAGCAGCAGAAACTACCATTCCTATAGAAGATGCTATTGTGCTACTTGAGAATGAGGAAAACTATAAAATATGGCTCGAAGCACTTGAAGAACCTGGAGTTAAAATAGAAGGAAATACGATGAGCTTTAGCTTTGAAGCCAAAAAGCTAATAGCAGATGTTTCCTATAGAAATTCAGTTTATAAAAGTGAGTATACCTTTGAAGATGTAGCCCAAAGCCTTAAAAGCATGGAATTGCAAAAAGCATTCTGGCAAATGATTACAATGTATCCCAACCATAAACAGGAAGTAGTTAATTATATTTTTGCCTACGATCAAGTAATTCCTACAGACAAAGTAGTATCAGCGGCATTTTATACCTATGCATTCTTCGATCCACAAATAACAGAAATTGTAGAAGGTAAACCCAACGTACTACGTCCAGATATATTTGAATTGCACTTAAAAAATGCAAATGAAATTATATATTACATTCAGTATTTTAGAAACGAAGAAAAATCTACTTCAAACTAAGCTTTCGAGGTAAACGCAGAGAACACTTTAGGTATTTCATTTAAGGGATCTAATCTTTCAATATCCAATTGTTTCGATATTTTTGTTCCTTGATAGTGATAAAGTTTCCATTGCTCATTTGTATATTCTAAGGCAGTAAGATTTTCAACCCAATCTCCACTATTTAAATACGTGGTGTTTCCTTTTGGGGTTACAACTTTGAGAATTTGTGGCTGATGAATGTGCCCACAAACAACATAGTCAAAATTATTTTCAATAGCCAATTCGGTTGCTGTTTTTTCAAAGTTCGAAATAAACTTCACAGCACCTTTTACACTGTTTTTTATTTTTTTTGAAAGAGAATATTTTTCTCTTCCTAACTTTACAAGAATAGCATTCATAAACCTATTAAAAATAATTAGGAGGTCGTAGCCCCAACCTCCCAATTTGGCAATCCACTTAGTGTGTTGTATGGATGCATCAAATACATCACCATGAAAGAACCAAGCTCTTTTGCCATCAATATTTAATACTAACTTGTCAAGAATATATATGTTTCCCATTTTAGTATTACTAAATCTTCGTAGTTTTTCGTCATGATTTCCAGTGATATAATAGACTTTAGTTCCTTTTGCCGCCATCGAGAAAATTTTCTTAATAACAAGAATATGAGATTTTGGAAAATATCGTTTTCTAAATTGCCAAATATCAAAAATATCTCCATTTAGAATTATCTTTTTAGGCTTTATGGAATTAAGGTAGTGTAAGACTTCTTTGGCATGACATCCATAAGTTCCCAAGTGGATATCTGAAAGTACAACAATATCAAGTTTTCGTTTCAAGTAGATAATTTAATTACAAAGAACCTAAATGAAACGCTACAATATATTATCACAACATTACGCCTTGATTATAAAATGATTAAGAATATACTTTGGTTTTCAAAAATATTACCAAAAACATTCTTAAGAGATTCTGTATATTTACAAGGTAAAGTATTTACAGTTTAGTTATACTTAATATATGGCAGGAAATTCTTTCGGAAATGCATTTAAGCTCACCACTTTTGGAGAATCCCACGGGGAAGCACTGGGTGGTATTATAGATGGTTGCCCAGCAGGATTAATACTAGATTTTGAAGCCATTGAAGCCGAAATGCAACGCCGAAAACCTGGCCAATCTGCTATCGTAACTCAGCGTAAAGAACCCGACTCTGTTAAGTTTCTTTCGGGTATTTTTGAAGGAAAAACCACAGGAACACCCATTGGTTTTATTATTGAAAATACCAATCAAAAATCGAATGACTACTCACACATTAAAGACGTGTATCGACCTTCTCATGCCGATTTCACCTATGATAAGAAATACGGTATTCGCGACTATAGAGGAGGGGGTAGATCTTCAGCCAGAGAGACCGCTTGTCGTGTTGCTGCGGGTGCCATAGCAAAGCAACTACTTAAAGATATTAAAATTACTGCCTACGTTTCTGGGGTTGGTAAATTACAATTAGATTCAGATTATGCAACTTTGGATTTTTCAGAAATAGAAAAAAACCCAGTTCGTTGTCCTGACCCCTCAATGGCTAAACAAATGGAAACGTATATTAAAGAAATTCGAAAGGATGGGGATACTGTGGGAGGAAGAGTGACATGTGTAATGCAAAATGTTCCTGTTGGATTAGGCGAACCTGTTTTTGATAAATTTCACGCACAACTAGGCAAAGCGATGCTTTCTATTAATGCGGTAAAAGGAATCGAATACGGAAGTGGATTTGCTGGAACCCACCAAAAAGGAAGTGAGCACAACGATCTTTTTAATGCAGATGGAAGTACCAAAACTAATTTTAGCGGCGGTGTTCAAGGAGGAATCACCAATGGCGAAGATATTTATTTTACAGTGGCTTTTAAGCCTGTCGCTACTATCATGCAAAAGCAAGAAACCATAAATGCTGAAGGAGAACTGGTTGAAATGCAAGGAAAAGGTCGTCATGACCCTTGTGTAGTCCCGCGGGCAGTTCCTATTGTTGAAGCGATGGCAGCCTTAGTATTAGCCGATTTTTATTTACTGAATAGACTTTCAAAAATTTAAAATAGTTACCCGACTTTTAGGGCAATAGTATGAAGAAACTAGCATTACACTGGCAAATAATTTTAGGAATGGTTTTGGGGGTGGTTGTAGCACTTCTTTTAAACAATTTCTCTTGGGGAGCTCAATTTATTGGAAATTGGATAAAACCCTTTGGAACCATTTTTATCAATGCACTCAAACTAATTGCCGTCCCATTAATTTTAGCCTCTTTAATTAAAGGTGTATCAGACTTAAAAGATATTTCAAGTCTTTCTAAGATGGGATTGAGGACCATATCTACCTATATTGTTACCACAGTTATTGCAGTTTCCATAGGGCTGGCAGTAGTAAATGTTGTAAAGCCGGGTAGTAGTATTTCAGAAGACACTCGCAACGAATTAGTAGAAGCTTATGGAGGAGAAGCAGAAATGCGTAAGCAAGAAGCGGCCAAGCAAAAGGAGGCTGGACCTTTACAAGCTTTAGTGGATATTGTTCCAGACAACATTATTGGAGCTTCTGCGAATAATAAAAATATGCTTCAGGTAATATTCTTCGCTATTTTTTTCGGAATAGGATTAATTCTTATTCCTGAAAAAACATCAAAACCCGTAAAAGACTTCTTCGATGGCTTTAATGAAGTCATCCTTAAAATGATTGACCTTATCATGCTTGCTGCACCTTATGGGGTTTTTGCATTATTAGCGGCTTTGGTGGTGGAAGCACCCAGTGCCGATCTGTTTGCCGCCCTAGGAATGTATGCCATAAGTGTAGTGATTGGGCTTGCCTTAATGATTTGTGTGTATCTTTTATTGGTTTGGATTTTTACAAAGAAATCCCCCAAATACTTTTTAAATGGAATAGCACCTGCCCAGTTATTGGCTTTTTCAACAAGTTCTAGTGCCGCCACACTTCCTGTTACCATGGAACGAGTGGAAGAACACTTAGGAGTTAAAAAAGAGGTAACAAGTTTTGTGTTACCAATTGGAGCCACTATCAATATGGATGGGACAAGCTTGTATCAAGCGGTAGCAGCTGTCTTTATTGCTCAAGCGTTTGGGATGGACCTTTCAATAGGTGCCCAGCTTGGAATAATCGTCACGGCAACCTTGGCTTCCATAGGATCTGCAGCAGTGCCAGGAGCAGGAATGGTAATGTTGGTCATTGTGTTAGCGCAGGCGGGAATTCCAGAAGCTGGACTAGCACTTATTTTTGCTGTCGATAGACCTCTGGATATGTGCCGAACTGTGGTAAATGTTACCGGAGATGCTACGGTTTCTATGATGGTAGCAAAAAGTCAAGGGAAGTTAGGAGAACCCCATGTAAAAGATTGGGATGATAACTATCCTCATTAAAAAAAGAGCCGCAAATTGCGGCTCTTTTTTATCCTTCTTTTTGAATTTCCACTTGATGAGGATAGGGTATTTCGATACCTGCGGCATCTAAATCTTCTTTTATTGTAGGCAGTAGCGCAAACTGCGTGGGCCAGAAATATTCGTTCATCACTGAACAACGAACCGTAAAATCGATTGAGCTGTCATTCAAATTAACCAATTCTACTACAGGAGCAGGGTCTTCTAACACATGTTCTTGCTTTTTAATGGCTGCCATTAAAACCTCTTTTGTTTGTTTAATATCGGCATCATAGGAGACTCCTATAGTGAGTATAATTTTCTGAAATCCTTCAGCAGTATAATTGGTGATAGCTCCGTTAGAAAGGGCACCGTTAGGTATAATAACCAATCTATTTTCTTTGGTTAACAACTTAGTTGTAAAGATTTCTATTTGCTTAACTGTACCTAATTCGCCTTGTGCCTGAATTACATCTCCAAGTTTAAAAGGCCTAAATATCATAATTAATACACCTCCTGCAAAATTGGAAAGCGACCCCTGTAGTGCTAATCCAACAGCCAATCCTGCAGCACCAAGTACTGCAATAAATGAAGTGGACTCAATGCCTAATTGACTTAGCACAACAATAAAAAGCATTATTTTAAGCCCCCAAGAACTTAAGTTAAGTAAGAATTTTTCTAGTGTAGGATCAAAATCTTTTTTAACAAAAAATTTCCGCAATCCTTTAATTAATACTTTAATTACCCATAATCCAATGAGTAAAACGAGGAGTGCCGAAATAATTTTAGGACCATATACAAAGAGTGCGTCTTTAGCCCATTCTAATGCCTTTTCACTTAATTCCATAAAATGTAATTTTTCACAAAACTACTAATATTGAATGGGGCTTCCTAAGATTTTTGATATGCTAACATTTGATTAACATAAATGAAATTTTTACCTATAATCTATATTAACTTTGAAAAAGGGAAGCTGAATATGTGATTATTATTATATTTAATTTTCTAAATAAATAATCAATGAACGTTTGTTTTATAATGTATCCGTGGGCCGAAATGAATCCCGAAGACGATTCCACTTTGGCAATGATTCACGAGTTTGTAAAAAGAGGGCACGGAATGGCAATTACCACACCAGCCAATTTAACCATTCGAGATAGTGTGGCCTATGCTTTTTGCAGGTGTGTTACCCGAAAAGATAAAATACCCAACTCATTAAAATCCTTTCATAGTAAAACAGAATTTTACGATGAAATGTTGCCCCTAGCTGGTTTTGATGTCATTGTGTTGCGTAGTAATCCTCCCTTGGATATGATTATGCTTAACTTCTTGGACAGTGTAAAAGATGATGTGTTTATCATGAATGATTTAGACGGAATCCGTAGAGCCAACAATAAGCTTTACACCGCTGTTTTTGAAGATGAAGACAACGAAATAATACCAAAAACGCACGTTACAAAGAACAAGGAATATCTAAAAAAGATAATTAAGGAAGGGCCCGAAAAAATGATTTTGAAACCTCTCAATGGTTTTGGCGGGTCTGGGGTTATCCTCCTTGAAAGGAATGCTATGAAGAGTATAAACTCTTTACTTGATTTTTACATTGATAATAAAGATGGTACCTCAAACTATGTGATTTTACAAGACTATATCGAAGGGGCAGACCAAGGGGATGTGCGAATTTTGTTACTAAACGGAAGACCCATTGGCGCCATGCGCCGAGTTCCGGGAGAAGAAGACCACCGTTCTAATGTGAGTGCGGGTGGACGTGTTGTAAAACATACACTCACTTCTCAAGAAAAAGAGTTGTGTAGAAAAATTGGTCCAAAATTAGTAAAGGACGGGTTATATTTTGTAGGGATTGATGTTATTAACGGAATGCTCGTAGAGGTAAATGTGATGTCCCCTGGAGGAATTACTTATATGAATCGAGTATATAAAACTCGTATTCAAGAAAAGATTATCGACTTTGTGGAAGATAAGGTCCTTCAGCGTGTAACCGCCTTTGAAAGAAGAAAAAAACTTCGTAAACATGTCGATGATGCTTAAACAACTCTACACTTCAAAAAATAGGATATGGAACGTCTTTCAGTAGATAACATCATCAAAAAAATTGAAAAAGAAGAACTGTTTGAAGCTGTTTCAGAAGATTATTCTTTTACGTTAAAAATTGATAAATACACTCACTATGTCTGTGGAGCAGTACACGATGGGACACAATTCCGAAGAGAGCTTTGGGATAATTGTCTTCATACTCAATACGATCGTTGGTTTGAAGAAGACCCTTGTACTAAAGAGTTTGTAAAATCCCATCCTATTGTTATTGCGGGTTGTGACAGCCGCTTTGAATACGACCTAAACCGTGATTCCGAAAATGCAGTTTTTGAAACGGCTTGGGGAAAACAATTATGGAAAACCCCACTTCCTAAAGAACAACACTATAAAAGTCTTGAAAAGCACACTAATTTTTACCGTGTTGTAAAAGCATTAATTGCGAAACTTGAAGAAAAGTTTGGTGTAGTAGTGGTGTATGATATACATAGTTATAATTGGAGACGTTGGGATAGGGAAGTACCCGTAATTAATTTAGGAACATCGAATATTGATAATGACCGTTTTGGTAAGCTAGTTGAGAATTGGAGGGTTTCTTTATCAGAATTACAATTGCCATATACTAACGAAACTACATCCAAAATAAATGATACCTTTTTTGGGAATGGATATTTTCTAAAATTTATTACACAAAACTTTCAAAATACCTTAGTTTTGGCGACTGAGTTTAAAAAGATATACTGCGATGAACTGAATCAAATTGTTTTTCCTGAAGTCCTTTCGGCGATTGAAGAACAATTAAGGGAAAAAATTCCTGCACACGCAGAAGCCTTCTACATTGCACACAGAAAATAATATGATTGCGACAAAAGACCTTTCTAAAACGTATCCAAATTTATTTAAAATTGATGCCGAATTGCATCGATTGGTTCAAAAAATTGAATTACTCGATTATATCAATCCTACCAATATAGAGCGACAAAAAAAGGAATTTTTTGCATCAAAATATAATATCAATCCTACCTTTAAATACCGAAAAATTGACTTTAACGCTCACAAACTTCAGCAAGCGTTATTTTCACAAGATATAGATACTATAAAAGATGAAGAAACCCGGAACTTTTATCGCGATGTTATCTATGATTATTCGGGATTAATTCAGTGTATTGAAACCATTGGGAAAGGAAAACGTTTTTATTTCAACGGACTTAAATCTTTTGGAACACCTACCGAAAAAGATGTGGCGAACGCCCAGTTTATTCTTCATTTTAAAGATGAATCCTTTAATGAGGAAATGTTTCCTGTTTTTAATGTGGAAGAAGCTCAAAACTACTTTATTGAGTTTTCCAAGAAATTCAATTTTAATTACAGCGTAAAGCTTTCCAATAAAATATCGGCTGCAGCGATGGTTCAAAACAACACGCAGACTTTATTTTTAAAGAAAAACCATCGTTTTAGTCCCAATCAGTTAAAAGTCCTAGCCAATCACGAAATAGGAGTGCATATGGTGACTACCTTTAATGGAATGAGCCATACATTGAAAATTTTTCACAATGGCTTTCCCAAAAATGTAGAAACTCAAGAAGGATTGGCGGTTTTTAGCGAATATATGAGCGGTTGTTTAACGTTGTATCGTTTAAAAGAGCTTTCATACCGAGTCATTGCGGCAGATAGCCTTAGAAAAGGCTTCGAATTTAGAGAAACCTTCGACTTGCTTCACAATCAATATAAATTAAATAGGGAGGAAGCTTTTAATATTTGCCTTCGCGCTTTTAGAGGGGGCGGGTTTACAAAAGATTATACCTATCTCACAGGGTTAAAAAAGGTATATAATTATCATCAGAAAAAGGAAGACTTAAACATTTTGCTTTCTGGAAAGGTAAATATTTCGAATGTGGGCTTAATTAAAAAATGGAAAGACTGGGGAATGATTTCTGAAAATCCCTATCGTAATTTTGCCTTTGATAGTAATAATAATCAGAGCAAAACCATTGAGTTTATCCTTGAGAATTTGAAATAAAAAAAGCCTCATTATAGAGGCTTTTATTTGAAAGAATCTTTTTTTAAATCAGTTTCCGCTTCTTCAATACTTTAAGTATTAGATATACCACCGAAGCAATAATACCTGCGTAGAACCAAAAGTCCATATTGAATACAAATTCTTTATTCACAATAAAATCACCTACCATTTCAAAGAACCAAAAAAGAAGGAAGATGGCTGCGATTCCATTTTTCTCTTGACGAATTACTTTTCGTAAATTAAAGGATCTATTAGAAGCTTTGTAGTTTTTAAAACTAGGGAAAAAAGGAGGCACTTTTTCTGAATACTTTACATAGGCATCTTCAAACTTGGTTCTCAAGAAAGCCTCTTCAGCAAAACAAATACGTAGATAATAATAGCTGTAATAAAAGAATACAAAAGCTACTAAAAACCAAAAGGACGCGGTTAACATCGCTATTCCCAACCACATAAAGAAGTTTCCTAAATACAACGGATGTCTAACAATCGAATAGATCCCGGTAGTATTGATTTCATCTGCAATTTGTCCTTCGTGAGTATTTCTACCCGAAGTATTTTCGGCAGCATAGCCTATAGTGAAAACTCTTATAAAAAATCCTAATAAACTAACGCCTAAACATATGTATTTATAGGTTTCGGTATATAAAAAGTCGCAATACGCGTCTGGATTTAGTTTAAAATAGGCAAAAACAGCCAATCCTACCACCAATATAATAAGGGGTAAAAAACTTCTGTATCTAAATAAAAAATCGCCTTGGGTTTTTAATTCTTCGCGTAAAGCCATAATTGGGTTGGGTTATGGCGCAAAGATAGTATAAATCTATAATTAGGAAACTAATTAAGGACTATAAGAACTTTTCCTTGAGTTCTGGAGTAGGAATCATACAACTATCCTTTTTACCATACCACTTATAGCGATTTTTAGCAATATAGTCATACACCCAATTTCTTATAGAGTTTGGGATAATAATAAAACCATAGAGTAGAGGGTAGCCTTTATTTAAGTATTTGGCGATACGAAGTGCTGCAGAAGACTTTACGAAGGCCTTTTGATTGTCAATTAAAATGATAGAATCTGTTATGGAAGTATCAATTCCATATTTTTGGATTAGGGAAGCACCAACATCACTTTGTAAGGCGGCAAACTTAAATTTGTTCTTCGGGTCGTGTGTAATAATAAAGTTTACCGAGCTATTACAAAGATTACAAACCCCGTCAAATAGTATGATTTTATATAAATTTTCGTCTTTCATTTAAACTTTTTCAAGTTCTTCTAGGCTTACATTAGTGGTAAACATACCATAATTTACAATGGCTTTTTTCTTTTCTATGGTGTCGATAGTGCCAATAGCTCTTCCATCTATCATCCTAACTCTGTCGCCAATTTTAAGTATAACTTTCGGTGGTGGCGGAGGTAATTTGGCAGCAGCTTCTTTTTCTTTCTTTTTTCGTTTCCGAATGCCCTCCACTTTACGCTCAACTTCCTTTAAGACTTTTTTCTCTTTTATTTTTTCAACTTTTTTTGCTTTGGGAGCCACTTTCTTTCGCTTCACATTTTCCTGAAGCACCAACTTCATCAACTCGTCAATAAGTTCTCGTTTGTTTTTATTGTTGAAATACTTTTCAGAAAGAATATCGAAGCGTTTTCCTAAGGAAATAAGTTTCTGATTGGCATCAAACAACTCTTGGTAACTTTCTAATTTCTGCTGAATTTTAGCATTGGTTTGTTCCAATTGTTTGCTTTCCTCTTTAGCCTTTTCCTCTTCTGTTTTTAAAGAGGCAGACGTTTTTCGAAGGTTAGAACGCTCTTTTTGAAGATTGGCAATGGTCTTATCAAAACGAACCTTTCCACGTTCAATCTTTTTCTTTGCCTTATTTATTAAACTATAGGGAATACCGTTTTTTTGAGCGACTTCAAACGTAAAGGAACTTCCTGCTTCCCCCAAGTGCAGATGGTACAAAGGCTCCAAGCTTCGGCTGTCAAACTGCATATTGGCATTGGTAGCAAAAGGGAGTTCGTTTGCTAAAAGCTTTAAATTGGAATAATGGGTCGTAATAATTCCGAAGGCTTCTCTTTCATAAAACACTTCCAAAAAGGTTTCGGCCAATGCGCCTCCCAATTCAGGGTCACTTCCGGTACCAAATTCATCAATTAAAAAGAGGGTGTTTTTATTGCACTTCTTTAGAAACTGGTTCATCTGTTTTAAACGATAACTATAGGTGCTTAAATGATTTTCGATGGATTGATTATCGCCTATGTCGGTTAAAACTCTATCAAACAAACATATCTCGCTATACGGGTCTACAGGAATCAACAGTCCACATTGAAACATAAGTTGCAGTAACCCTACCGTTTTAAGTGTAATACTTTTTCCCCCCGCATTAGGCCCCGAAATAACTATGATTCTATTTTCTGAATGAAGCGTAATCGATTGCGGATAGGTTTTCTTTTTTTTCTTTTTGTTGGAACGTAATAATAGTGGGTGATACGCATTCTTTAATTGAAGATTCCGATCTTTGGAGAATAAGGGAAGTACGCCATTAATTTCTAAAGCGTATTTCGATTTGGCATGCCAAACGTCGATTTGAATTAGATATTCCTGATAGCTTACCAATAGTGGCTTGTAGGGGCGAATATATTGTGTAAGTGCCTTTAAAATGCGATTAACTTCTTCGGTTTCTTCGTAATATAAATTACTAAGTTCATTGGCATACTCTAAGGTTTCTTGTGGTTCGATATAAACAATACTTCCTGTTTTAGATTGCCCCAAAACAGCCCCTTTTACTTTTCTTCGGTGCATTGCCTTTACCGCTAAAACACGTCTATTTTCCATCACAGACTCCTTTATTTCATCTAGATAATCTGCTTGTGCATACCGACTTAATGCACGACTAAAGGAAGTACTCACTTGGGTTTTTACTTGCTGAAGTCGTTTTCGTATGTCAAAAAGGGCAGGAGAGGCATCATCTTTTACTTCTCCATATTTATCTAATATGTTCTGAATGGCTTCAGAAATGAGAGAAGTATAATTAATAGTGGTGGCGTATGATTGTAAATGGGTGTAAAACTCTTCGTATTTTTTAAAGAATTTTAGGAGTTCTTTTGTGGTTTCTGTGACCGAAAGAATCCTTCTAAAGCCTGAAGCTTCAATCACACTATTCTCAATTTCTAAAAGACGTAATTCCTTGGTAATGGCTTCAAATCCATGATTGGGAATACGATTATCATTCTCAAAAGAAGCGGTAAATTCTTTAACTCGTTGTAATTCGGGTAAAATAGCATCCTCTTCGGAATAGGGAAGAATTTCCAATACTTTGTCTTTACCCATTTCGGTTATACAAAATGCGGCAATCTGTTCCAATACAGTGGGAAACTCTAAATCCTTAAGCGTATTCTTCTGAATCTTAATCATAATAATTCCCGCTACAGCGGGAAAGGTGTCTTATTATATTCTTACTTTTATCCCTACAAAAGTACGAATAATGACCGTAAAAATTGAACATTCTTGGCAAGTCCAATTAAAAGAGGAATTTGAAAAACCCTATTTTAAAGATTTAGTCAATTTTGTAAAAACTGAATACCAATCCAATCCGTGTTATCCTCCAGGGAGTCAAATATTTTCAGCGTTTAATCACACTCCATTCACGGGAGTAAAAGTGGTTATTATTGGTCAAGATCCTTATCACGGGCCTGGGCAGGCGCACGGATTGTGTTTTTCAGTTCCTGAAGGGATTGCACAACCTCCCTCATTACAAAATATCTTTAAAGAAATTGCTTCCGATTTAAATTTACCAATTCCAGTGAGTGGAAATTTGGAGCGCTGGGCAGATCAAGGGGTGTTGTTGTTAAATGCCACGTTAACCGTGCGAGCCCATCAAGCGGGGAGTCATCAAAATAAAGGTTGGGAGCAATTTACCGATGCAGTTATTTCAAAACTTTCAGAAAATAGGGAAGGGTTAGTTTTTCTTTTATGGGGAGGATATGCCAAAAAGAAAGGAAGTTTTATCAATAGAGAAAAACACTTGGTGTTAACAAGCGGGCATCCGTCACCACTAAGCGCCAATCGAGGATTGTGGTTTGGTAATAAACATTTTAGTAAAACGAACAAGAACCTTGTCAGTAAAGGTTTTAAAGAAATTAACTGGTAGAATACTATTCCTCTTCAGGAATCTCAGGTTCGGTAGAATCATTACAACTAAATTGCAACAACAAGAAGTTTGTAACTAAAAGTGCCCCCAAAACAATTAAAAAAGTTACCATAATATACTTAAATTACACTTGTAAGATGCTGGGTTGTGTATAGGGTTGCGTATTTCTTAAAAAAAATATAAAATTTCTGATGAGGGTATTTTGGATTCAATTAAATCGAGGTGTTGCAAGGTGTCTTGAACTTTTTCAACCTGATTAAGGGATACATTTTCCTGTCCCCATTCTGTTAGGGAGAGCCATAACCGTACATCTTCAATTTTCTGATGGTATCTATTGGCAATCATTTTATCGATGGAGGGAATATTTTTAAATTCTGAAGTTGTCGTATTTATAATATCGATAATTGTTTTCACAGCTTCCTTTTCATTATCCAAAACATCATTCCTAACAGCAATCACAAAGCAAGGCCAAGGGGTAAGACATTCCCCTACTAAGCGAAATGTTCCATTATCTACGTAGGGTTTTGTGGTGAATTTTTCCCACATAAAATAATCCCCATTACCCTTTGGCAACCCTTCCAGTGCACCTTCAAGGTTTTTAATGAGTTCAAAATCTAAATCTTTTTCAATATCCCAGCCTTCATTTTCGGCATTTACATACGCCATTAAATGGGATCCACTTCCAAAACGGCTTATAGCGGCTTTGGTCCCTTTTAAGTCTGATACTGATTTATAATTTGAATTTTCAGCGACGTGTATTCCCCAAATTAATGGTGATTTTACAAAGCATTGTACAATTTTACATTCATTCCCATGAATAATATCGCGAATAATTCCTTCGGTGAGAATTACCGCCATATCAATTTCCTTTTCCCGCAATGCCTTGCACATTTGCCCAGTACCGCCATAGTAATCAATCCATCGAAGATTAATTTCTTCTTTTTGGTATTCCTTATTTTTAAGTGTTAAATACCATGGTAGGTTAAAGTGCTCTGGGACGCCACCTATTTTAAAATGTTTCATTTGGTGAGGGTTTCGAGAGTATATACAATAAGTTCTTCAATGGTTTCAAGTGGTTTCTCACTAAAGGTGCCTAAGGCGCGATTGGCTAAAATTGCATTTAATGATAGTGCCTTGTGCCCTAATAGTTTTGCCATTCCGTAAATAGCCGCCGTTTCCATTTCGAGGTTTGTGATATTCTTTCCGTTGTAATGAAATGAAGCTATTTTTTCATTAAGTTGGGAATCCTGAATCGGAAGTCTTAAAACTCGACCCTGAGGTCCATAAAATCCAACATTGGTCGTGGTTATGCCTTCCTTAATTTTTTCAGAAAGGAAAAGTGATAATAACTCTGAATCCGCTTCAATGGCGTAGGGTTTTGAGTTATTGGGGTTCCATTGAGTGTGTTTTACAAAGGCTTCGGAAAAATCTTGATTAAATATGTTATCGGTATCTCCATAAAAGTGTAGCAAATTATCGAAACCAATTCCAATGGCACTTGCAATAAAGCTATCCAATGGAATATCAGGTTGCAATCCGCCAGAAGTACCTACTCGTATAATCTTGAGAACTGTTTTATCGGTTTTAATGGTTCTGCTGTCAAAGTCTATATTAACTAAAGCATCTAGTTCGTTAAAAACGATATCAATATTATCAGGGCCAATTCCCGTGGAAATTACGGTAAGTCGCTTCCCTTGGTATGTTCCTGTATGGGTTTTAAATTCTCGGTGTTGCGTTTTTACTTCAATGGTGTCAAAATGATTGGAAACCTGCTCCACACGGTCTTGATCTCCTACCGTAATAATGGTATCTGCTATTTCACCCGGCTTTAACTGCAAGTGATAAATGCTACCGTCTGGATTTAAAATTAATTCTGAAGCTGCAATTTTCATCCGCCAACACGCTTGGTTTTAAACCCTTTTTCCTGAAGAAACTTCATAATTCTATCACGATAATCTCCTTGAATAATGATTTGTTCGTTTTTAAAACTTCCGCCTACGCTTAATAATTGTTTAATTTCCTTTGCCAATTGTTTAAAGTCGCTATCGGCGCCGTTGTAGCCTTCAATAATGGTAATGGGTTTCCCTTTACGCTTTTCGTATTTACAAATGAGTGGCTCGTCTTGAAGCCAAACAGTAGAAGGAGTTTCTTTTAATGGTTCTTCAGAAGGAACATGGTCTGGGAAAAGACTTTTTAGTTGATCTTGTAAATCCAAAGCTTATTTTTTAATAAGTCCAATCTCCACCAATCGCTGGTGTAAAAACGCTCCAGCAGTAATATCTTCAAACGCTTTTGGATGGTCTTTATCAATACATGCTTCTAAACAATCCAGTTTCATATCACTGCGAGGGTGCATAAAAAAAGGAATGGAATAACGTGGGGTTCCCCATTGCTCTCTAGGAGGGTTCACTACGCGATGAATGGTAGACCGTAATTTGTTATTAGTATGTCTTTCTAGCATATCACCCACATTAATAACCAATTCATCTTCCTCTGGAATCGCATCGATCCATTCACCATCATTTCGTAAAACTTGCAATCCTCCCGTTGAGGCACCCATTAACAAGGTAATTAAATTGATGTCACCATGAGCCCCAGCTCTAACTGCACCCTTCGGTTCTTTTGTAATAGGAGGGTAGTGTATAGGTCGTAAAATACTATTTCCATTGGTGGCCCAATAATCGAAATAAAATTCGTCCAAACCAATATACAACGCTAAAGCTCGGAGCACATAAATACCTGTTTTCTCAAGCTTTCTATAAGCTTCCATACCTGTTTTATTAAAGTTGGGAAGCTCTGTTACTTGAACATTATCTGGATACGTATCTGGAAGGTTGGCATCATCACTGGGTTCTTGTCCAAAATGCCAAAATTCCTTTAAATCTCCTTCTTTCTTTCCTTTTGCGTGTTCCTTACCAAAAGATACATAGCCTCGTTGTCCTCCAAGGCCTTCAATTTCATAAGCACGCTTATTTTCTTCAGGAAGGGCGAAAAATGCTTTTACTTCTTTGTAGAGTTCGTCGACAAGTTGATCACTTAAAAAATGATTTTTTAAAGAAACAAAGCCTATTTCTTCATAGGCCTTTCCTATTTCTTGAACGAATTTATCTTTTCGTTTAGGGTCTTCAGAAAGAAAATCGGCTAAATCTACACTAGGAATATTGTTCATCTTACATAAAATTATCAAAGTGCAAATATACCAATTATTGGTAGTAATTCCGAAGGAAAAAAAAGGGAAAACCAATTTGTAAGCGTAATAATTTTTCTACTTTTGAATTATCAAATAGCCTATATGAATCCCGATACAATTTCGAGTCATCATTTTAAATATAACAGAGACGGAATAGAGGACTCAACCCTCTTAACCCTTTACAGATTAATGCTAAAACCTCGAATGATTGAGGAAAAAATGCTCATTCTTTTAAGACAAGGAAAAGTTTCCAAATGGTTTAGTGGTATAGGACAAGAAGCCATTTCGGTGGGTGTTACTGCTGTTTTGGATAAGGAAGAATACATTCTTCCCATGCATCGCAATCTAGCTGTTTTTACAGGGCGTGACATTCCTCTACATCGCTTGTTTTCACAATGGCAGGGAAAAGCCAATGGTTTTACAAAAGGTCGAGACCGAAGCTTTCACTTTGGCACACAAGAATATAAAATTGTCGGGATGATATCCCATTTAGGCCCTCAATTTGGAGTGGCCGATGGAATTGCACTAGGAAATCTATTAAAAAAGAACAATCAAGTTTGTGCCGTTTTTACAGGTGAAGGTGGTACCAGCGAAGGAGATATACACGAAGCGCTAAACGTAGCTTCGGTTTGGAGTTTACCCGTTTTATTTTGTGTTGAAAATAATGGTTATGGCTTGTCTACCCCTACGAGCGAGCAGTATAAATGTAAACATCTTGCCGATCGCGCAAAGGGTTATGGAATGGAATCTCATATTCTCGACGGAAATAATATCCTTGAAGTATATAGCAATTTAAAGCGTATCACTGAAAGTATGCGTGAAAATCCTCGTCCCGTTTTTGTGGAGTTTAAAACCTTTAGGATGAGAGGCCATGAAGAGGCGAGTGGTACTAAATATGTCCCTCAAGAGCTTATGGATGCCTGGGCAGGTAAAGATCCCCTAGAAAACTTTACTGAATTTTTAAGAAATGAAGGCATTCTTTCTGAAAAAGATGAAGTGAAAATGAAAGAAGAAATTCTTCATGAAATAAATGAAAATTTAGACATCGCTTTTGCCGAAGAAAAAATTATTTCATCTGAAAGTGAAGAATTAAAAGATGTATATCAAAATTCTACATATCAAATAGTTAATGAAAATTCAGAAACAAAAGAACTACGATTTGTTGATGCTGTTTCAGAAGGCTTAAAACAATCCATGGAACAGCATGAAAACCTTGTTATAATGGGGCAGGATATTGCCGAATATGGTGGTGTTTTTAAAATAACAGATGGATTTGTAGATGCTTTTGGAAAAGAAAGAGTACGAAACACCCCAATTTGTGAATCGGCAATCGTTTCTGCAGCAATGGGATTATCCATCAACGGATTTAAAAGTGTGGTAGAAATGCAATTTGCAGATTTTGTGACCTCTGGTTTCAACCCTATTATTAATTATCTGGCAAAATCCCATTATCGATGGGCACAAAATGCCGATGTCGTTGTTCGGATGCCTTGTGGCGCAGGTGTAGGAGCGGGACCTTTTCACAGTCAGACAAATGAAGCTTGGTTTACACATACCCCGGGATTAAAAGTGGTTTACCCAGCTTTTCCAGCAGACGCAAAGGGATTGTTAGCCACTTCGATTGAAGATCCAAACCCTGTCATGTTCTTTGAACATAAAGCATTATACCGAAGTATACGACAGGAAGTTCCTACAAATTACTATACCATTCCGTTGGGGAAAGCTTCTCTACTTAGGGAAGGAAACGATGTTTCCATCATAACATACGGCGCTGGAGTGCATTGGGCATTAGAAACTCTTTCAAAACTAAACATATCGGCAGATTTAATTGATCTCCGCACTCTTATTCCGTTAGATGTTGAAACAATCCTTTCTTCAGTAAAAAAGACGGGGAAAGCTATAGTTCTTCAAGAGGATTCTATGTTTGGAGGAATTGCTTCCGATATTTCTGCGTTAATTACTGAAAACTGTTTCGAACATTTAGATGCGCCCGTGAGGCGCGTAGCTAGTCTTGAAACACCTATTCCTTTCGCTTCAAATCTAGAAAATCAATATTTACCCAAAGAGCGATTTAATGGGATTCTACAAGAGTTACTCGATTATTGAATTCTTTAACATTTATCGTTAATCTTCTTCTAAAAATTTTTGTTTGTTGTTTTTTAATGGTAATCTTTACATAGAAAATTGAAGATATTAATAATACCGAATATCAATACATTAGGTGCTATTTTTTGTATCTTTAGTTAATAACTAATTTACGTTTAACCTCAACTATAATCAATTATGAAAAAATTACCATTTTTAGTACTATTAGTTGTTTTGGTTTTTGCCTGTGGCACACCAAAAACAGTAAAAGAATCGAGAAAAGTAATAAAGGGATATTGGTCTCTTGACGATATTGCCTACAGCGAAAAGGGAACTTTTACCGTAAAATTATTAAACGATACTTCACGAGAGTGCTTTACAGGAAGTTCTTGGCGCTTTATCCCTAATAACAATACAGGAGTGTATAACATTGACAATTCAAACTGCCCAAGTGGGGACAGAAATTTCATTTTCGATATTCAAGAAATGAATCCAGAAACAGGGCTTTATGATTTTCTTTTAAAACCCACCAACGAAAAAAATAAATCTGAGAATAATGTTGGTTTTAGACTACGCCTAGCGCAATTAAATGACACTAGTATGAAATGGGAACAAACGGTTTCCATGGACGGTAAACCCTTTACCATTACTATGAGGTTTTCAAAAATAAGTGATTAATAAAAACAAAAATATACTATGAAAGCAATAATGAAACAAATAGGAGTTATAATTCTGGCAATGACCATTTCTATTGCCTTTACCAATTGTGAAGCCACTAAAAATGCAAATAACACTCAAAAAGGTGCTGTAATTGGTGCTGCTGGTGGTGCCATTCTAGGTGCTGTTATTGGGAACAATGCTGGCAAAGGAGGTAATGGAGCCATGGGTGCTGTAATTGGTGGCGTAGTGGGTGGTGCTGCTGGTGCTATCATTGGAAAGAAAATGGATAATCAAGCCAAAAAAATTGAAACAGAAATTCCTGGTGCGGAAGTAGAACGAGTTGACGACGGAATTGTAATCACTTTTGATGGCGAAAACAATGGTGTGTATTTCGATACCAATAAATATGAAATTAACGCTGCATCGAAAGTCAATTTAGATAAACTGGCCTCTATTTTAGTGGAATATCCAGATACTAATGTATTAGTGGTGGGACATACCGACAGCGTTGGTGCCGAAGAATACAATATGACCCTTTCTAAGAATCGCGCGCAATCCGTTACAAATTATTTTACAGGAGTTAAAGGACTGAGTGCTGGACGTTTTACAACCAATTGGTTTGGAGAAACGACTCCTATTGCAACTAATGATACCGCTGAGGGTCGTGCACAAAACCGCAGGGTAAATATTGTCATTGTCCCTAATGAAAAAATGAAAGAAGATGCTCAAAAAGAAGCAGATGGTAATTAAACTTTGATATCCCATTTTGATAAAGCCGGAACAATTATTTCGGCTTTTTTTTACGCTATCTTTGCCGTGTGAATTTAAAAATCCTACACACATCCCCTCAAATCCTCGCAGTTAAATTGAATGCAGCGGGTGAACGAAGCGTAAGAAAACAGCATCCTTGGATTTTTTCAGAAAGTATTCAGAAAATAAATAAGACCGGAAATGCTGGTGATATTGCTGTGATTTTTAGTCAAAATGGCAATAAACCCATGGGTATTGGCTTGTTTGACCCTCATTCCCCTATAAGAATTAAAATGCTTCATTTTGGTAGTGGTGCAAAAATTGATGCGGAATACTTTTCCGAAAAGATTCAGTTTGCACATTCACTTCGAAAAGATTTATTAAAAACTAACACCAATAGCTACCGGCTTATTTTTGGAGAAAATGATGGATTCCCAAGTTTAATAGCAGATGTATATGCACACGTTCTAGTAATAAAATTATATTCTGCTATTTGGCTTCCCTTTTTGGAAACTATTGTGACCGAATTAATTAAGGTCTCAAAATGTAAAACAGCTGTGTTACGACTAAGTAGAAACATCCAAAAACATACTGAAGCACTCCAATTAAAGGATGGATCAATTCTTCAGGGTGAGCTTAAAGATGAGAATGTCCATTTTTTGGAACATGGGGTGCATTTTATTGCAAATGTGATTAAAGGCCATAAAACAGGTTATTTTTTAGATCATCGCCATAACCGAAAAAGAGTAGGAGAGCTCTCCAAAGGAAAGACCGTACTTGATGTGTTTGCGTATGCAGGCGGATTTTCAGTACATGCCTTAACCCATGGTGCATTTGAAGTAACAAGTGTGGATATAAGTGAACAGGCTTTGAAAATAGCAATAGCTAATGGAGAATTGAATACGTTCTCAGGGAAACACAAAACACTTGCGGGTGATGCCTTTCAAATACTACAGAACCTTATTGCTGAAAACAAATCATTCGATGTAGTGGTCATAGATCCACCTAGTTTTGCCAAAAGCGCTAAAGAAGTCCCAATGGCATTAAAAAAGTATGCACAATTGGCGGCGTTAGGTGTTAAACTCACTGCTTCAAAAGGACTACTAGTACTGGCTTCCTGTTCGTCTAGAGTCCCTTCGGAAGAGTTCTTTAGCATCAATGAACGAATGTTACATGATTCTGGAAGAAAGTTCAAGGTTATGGATAAAACCTTTCACGACATCGATCATCCTATCTCATTCCTAGAAGGGGCATATCTTAAATGCGGATATTATCAATTAGATAAATAAACTCAAAACCCAAACCGTTGTAAACCCGGTTAATGCTAGAATGGTGGTCATCATAGTCCAACTTCTGAAAGTTTGCTTTTCAGAAAGACCCAAATACTTACTTACTAACCAAAAACCACTATCGTTTACGTGAGACATAATAGAAGCTCCGGCTGCAATGGCAATCACTAGCAGTGCTTTATCCATTTCTCCTGTGGTAGAAAGAAGGAGTGGCGCTGTAACTCCTGCTGCTGTAATCATAGCAACGGTGGCAGATCCCTGTAAAATTCTAACCAAAGCAGCCACTATAAAAGCAAAGAATAAGGTACTCAAACCCATTTCAGCAAAATAATTGGCGAGCATATCCCCACTTCCTGTATTGATAAGCATTTGCTTAAATACCCCTCCCGCACCTGTCAACAAAATAATAATTCCAGCGGGTGCCATGGATTTTGTAGTAATTTTTAAAAGGGTCTCTTTGGAAACTTTTTTCCGAATACCTAAAATATACCAAGCCAATAAATTGGCAAGTATCAATGCAGAAAATGGATGCCCAATCATTTTCATCCAATGGGTAAATCCTTCCGATGCCCAACCATTGGCAATAGGACTACTCAATAAAGTGCTAAACACGATTAGAACAATGGGCAACCCTATGATAGCTAAAATTACCCAGACGGAGGGTAGCGCATGCTTCGTTTCAATTCCGTCTGAAATCTCTTCAGGAGCTTCTACAAAAATCCGTTTGGCAATATACTTTCCGAAGATAGGGCCACTCAAAATTGCGGTGGGAATCCCCACAATAAATCCGAATAAAATGACCCATCCTAAATCGGCTTTCAAAATATCAGCTACAGCCACAGGACCTGGCGTTGGTGGAATAAAGGCGTGGGTAATGGCTAATCCTGCCAATAATGGGATTCCGTATAACAATAAGGACTTTTTAGACTTACGTTGCAGGGAATAAATAAGCGGCACCAAAATAATAAAAGCCACATCAAAAAAGACGGGAATGGCAATAAAGAAACCTGTAAGCATCAATGCCCAAGTGGCGCCTTTGCTCTTAGTTTTACTCAATAAAAAAGAGGCTACGGCTTCCGCTCCTCCAGAGTGTTCCAAAATAGCACCAAACATAGCACCCAATCCCACTACCACAGCTACAAACCCAAGAGTGTTGCCCATGCCTGTTTGTATGGTTTCAATAATATATTGTGGCTCCATACCCGCAATAATTCCTACAGTAATACTAGCAATGAGTAACGAGATAAAGGCTTGAATGCGAAGTTTTAAAATGAAAAATAGTAAAACTACAATCCCAGCAAATATGGCTAAAAGTAATGTGCTATCCATTTGTTTTCCAGTTGGTTGTAAATGATTGATCCTTAGGAGCATCGATTCGCTTATAGGTGTGCGCACCAAAAGCATCCCGCTGTGCTTGAATAAGATTTGCAGAGGAAAAGGCTGTTGTGATTCCATACCAATATTGGAGTGAAGATGATAAACAGGGGAGGGCATTGCGCTGTTGCATTCCCCAAACCAATATATCGACTACGGCACTTTCGCTGTGTTTTAACCTTTTCAGCATAGTAGCGTCCTCTAAAAGATTCGAATGAGTACTCAAAAGAGGATAAATTTTCTTAAGCAACTCCGATTTTAAAATACACCCGTTGGTCCAAACACGTACCACTTCACTTAAATCGACATCCCAACCTTCAGAATTTGAAGTAGCCTCAATTAATTGCAATCCTTGTTGATGATTCAATAGGCGTGCAAACTGATAAGCCTCTTTCAGTTTTTCGGTATCTATCGTAGCCAAAAATGATTCATAGTCTAATTTTTCAGAAAGTGTTGTTCGTAGTTCTTTGGTGTTAGACACAGCACGCTCCATCACTGCTGCAGTGAGTATGGTGGCAGGAAACCCTTGCTCTAATGCTGTTATACTAGACCAAGTACCCGTGCCTTTGCTAGAAGCGACATCCCAAATTTTGTCTAAAAGGGATTCCTTGTTTTCTTTTTTCTGAAGTATGGCAATGGTTGTTTCCAAAAGAAAACTCCCCGTTTCACCCATATTCCAATCTATTAATAGTTCTGCAATCTCATCGTTACTTAAACTAGGCTTTAAAAGTGTATAAACCTCGGCAAGTAATTGCATTTCTCCATATTCTATTCCGTTGTGAATTGTTTTAATAAAATGCCCTGCACCATTAGCACCCAATAAAGAAACACAAGGCTTGTTATTAAAGTCTTTAGCGGAAATAGTTTCAAGTATTACTTTAACCTTATTATAGGCTAAACTATCGCCTCCCACCATCATCGATGGCCCCAATAAAGCACCTTCTTCACCACCTGAAATTCCTATGCCTAAGTAATAAAATCCGCTGCTCTTTATGACCTTTTCCCTTCGTTGGGTGTCTTTGTAATGTGAATTTCCACCATCCATAATAATATCGCCTTGAGATAGCAGGGGAGTAAGTTCTTCCAAAACTGCATCCACGGGACTACCAGCAGGAATCATGAGCAGTATCTTTCTAGGTGTTTCTATCGATTCTACAAAGGCTTCAAGGTTTGTAAATCCTTGGATGTCTTCAGTTTGTAATTCGGAAAGGAGGGAAGGTATCACCTCTTTTTCTGCATCGGTGTATCTATTATATGCTGAAAGTGAAAAACCATGGCGTAGGACGTTCTTTACTAAGCTTCGTCCCATCACACCCATTCCTATGATGCCAAATTCTGAACGTTTCATTGGTTGTATTTTAGAAATAATTTTAGATACTATGGCTTCAGGGGTTTGATCTACCGAAGCCTGAATACCGTAGGAGGGAAGCTCTAGTGTTTCAAACTGCGACTGAAGCAATTCAGGTTTCATATAATGATTGCGAGCTTCCATTCTTTTAAAAATGGTTTTATAATCGCCATCCAAGTAGATCCATTGGATACTATTCCCTTCCGAAAGAATTGCTCGATAGGATTCCTTTAACGCGGAACACGCTAGTACACCGCCTTGTCCCCAAGAACGTATCTCTTCTTTAAGTTTTAGGAGCCACGGTTTACGGTCTTCGTCATCCAACGGAATTCCCGATGCCATTTTTTCAATATTGGATTTGGGATGAAAGTCGTCTGCATCATAAAACGGAATAGCCAATTGCTTGGCTAGTAATTGCCCTACAGTGGTTTTTCCCGAACCACTCACACCCATAATAATATATGCTTTCCTCATTTGCTAACGGTTCCAAAAAATGATGAAGGCACTCCTTTAACCCCAGGAATTACCTTAAATACAGACCCTGCCAAAGGAAATTGAATTTTTTCATCCTCGGTCATATCTACCGTTGCCGTTGTAATATAGAGGATGTCCAGATTAGGCCCTCCAAAAGCGCAACTAGTGACGTTGTGCGCGGGAAGTTCAATCCTTGTAATCACGCTACCCGTTTTAGGGTCAAAGCAAACTACAGCATTACCGTTCCACATACCCACCCAAAGGTTGTCATGTTCGTCTATAGCCATTCCGTCGGGAAAGCCTAAAGAGGCTGGAATTTCTACCGCCACGCGTTCGTTTGAAATGGTGGACGATTCAGCATCATAATCAAATGCTCGAATCTTTACCGTGGGGGTGTCGATATAATACATGGTCTTGGCATCTTTGGTCCAAACGATTCCGTTAGAAATAGTGATGCTATCGAGCATGGCTGTAGCGGTTCCATTGGGAGTTACTTTATACAACTTCGCATTAGGTTCTTTTTCGGCTAAATGCATAGATCCCACCCATAAGTTTCCGTTAGGGTCGCATTTCCCATCGTTAAACCTATTTTCGGGTATATCGGCTTCAACGTTAGAAAGCCTTGTTAAACTTCCATTCTTAGTATTTTGAATATAAATCCCATCTTCCAAAGCTACCACGGCCGTACTGTCTGATTGGGGCACCACCGTTCCTATACGGGAAGGCATCTCGAACGAGGTATTAAGTTTGGTACTTGGGTTATAAATATATAATTTCTTACCCAAGATATCCACCCAATATAATTCTTGAGTTTTATGATTCCAAAAAGCACCTTCACCTAACTCGGCTGGAATTTGTAATTCTAGAGTAACTTCTGAGGCAGTAGAAGATTCATTTTCAAGGACTTGCTCTTTGGAGTTTTCTTTACAACTGCTCATAAAAAAGATGGCTAAAAGGGTAAAAATTAAACGGGTAGCGAACATAGAAGATTGTTAAAATTTTGATTTATAGTATGTTGATTTAAAAAAAGATTTTAAATTTAAACTATTAGAGCGGTATTCTGCAACTATTAAAACTATTATTATGACACAATCTTCCTCCAAAAAAAAGCACGCTAGTTTCCAGAGTAATTACCGCAGATCCCTTAATTTTCGTCATTCGGCCAAAAAGGAAACCTTTGTATTAAACGAGAAAGGGGAGTTGGTGTTGAGGAATAATGCTTCGGAGGATGAATAGTAAACTCTTTTTTATGTAAGGCTGCATTACTCCAATGCGGCTCTTTTTTTCTTCAATGCACTTCTGCTAAAGTGCAATAACACCACCGAAACCACCCCACAGATCATAAACCCAATAAACACTGGGAGCACACTATTTTCAATATAACGCCCTATAAACGTGCTAATAGGAATTCCCATTAAGGTCGAAATGAGACCTGTAATGGCAGCTGCCATTCCTGCTATATGCCCCATGGGCTCCATTGCTAGGGCACGCAAGTTTCCGAATAAGAATCCAATAGCAAAAAACTGCACCGAAAAAAATGCCATTAATACTTCAATACTCGGGTTGGGTTGCCCATAAAACAGTACCACAAATAGGGTTGAAACAATTAGAAATGCATAGATGGAAAGGGTGACCAATTTTAACATTCCGAAACGAACTACCAGATTTCCATTGGTGAATATTGCCAAACTAATGGCAATCGCTAGACCTGCAAAGAGGTAGGGGAACTCTTCCTTAAGTCCATATTGAACTTCAAAGATTTGCTGAGAACCGCTTAAATACACTAAAAAGGCGCCTAAGACTAACCCCGAAATAAAGGTGAAGCCCATAGTAGATTTTTCGGTTAAGACTTCTTTAAATCCTTTATTAAAACGTTCACGGGTAAAAGGGATTCGCTTGTCAAGCGTAAGCGTTTCGGGTTGTCGCTTCCAAAACCAAAAGCAAACCAAAGCACTAAAGAATAGCTGTATATAGAAAATTCCTTTCCAATTATAGTAATCCAACACCAATTTACCAGCTGCAGGGGCAACTATAGGCACCAAGAGAAAAACTACAGTCACAAACGACATGATACGAGCCATATAATCACCGCTATATAAGTCACGAATAATAGCAATGCTAATAGTTCGTGGTGCCGATAATCCTATCCCTTGAAGAATCCGACCCGCAATCATAACGGGTAAACTTTCAGCGTAGACACAAATAATACTTCCAATTAAAAATATTCCGAAACCCATATAAACAATGGGTTTACGACCTTTAGCATCAGATATAGGCCCAAAAACCAGAGGACCAACCCCCAAACCCAAAAAAATCATGGTAATAATGAGTTGGTTATCGGCAGGACGCTGTGTCCCAATAGTAATCCCAATAACATCTAACGCTGGAAGTAACGCGTCAATAGCAAGTGCAACCACCGCCATTAGGGAGGCCATCATGGCAATAAACTCGATTTGGGAGGCAGATTGTCTTTTAAACATACTGCAAAAGTAGAGCTAATTCTTAGAAGCAAGATGGCTTACCGATGTTAAGATTTAATTAAAAAAAATCTTTCAGAAAATCTAACAACCTAACATTGGTCATAGTAGGAAGCCCAAAAGTAGATTATTTTTAGTATCTTAATTGTTCTAACTAACGTCTTTCATAACATTCATATTCTATGAAAATTTTCGACAACAAACACATCAAAAATGTCGTTCTTGTTGGTGCCCACGGTGCCGGAAAAACGACGCTAGCCGAAACGATGCTCTTCGAAGCTGGACTCATCAATAGAAGAGGAACCGTCGAACAAAAAAATACGGTCTCCGATTATCACGAAATCGAACAGGAACGAGGCACTTCTATTTTTGCTACCCCTTTACATACCGAATGGAGGAATTACAAAATCAATATTATCGATACCCCTGGATTGGACGATTTTATTGGAGAAATTATTTCTTCCATTCGCGTGGCAGATACCATTGTACACGTCATTAACGCCGAACACGGCGCCGATATTGGAACTGAAATCATTTGGGATTATGTAGATAAATACCGTAAACCTACGGTCTTTGTCATTAATAAGTTTGATCACGAAAAGGCCAATTTCGAGCAAAGCGTAAACAGTTTGCAACGCTTAGTTGGAAAAAATACAGTCTTAATACAATACCCTATAAAACTGGATGGTGCCAATGCCATTGTAGATGTTATGAAAATGAAGTGCTACAAATTTGGTCCCGATGGGGGAAAACCAGAAAAAGTGCCTATCCCAGAGGCTGAATTAGACCGTGCCAACCAATTGCACAACGATTTGGTAGAAAAGGCAGCCGAAAATGATGAGGATTTAATGGAATTATATTTTGACAAAGGAACCCTTAACGAAGATGAAATGCGCCAAGGGATTAAGTTAGGGATGCTGAATCACGATTTGTTTCCCATCTTCACAACATCTGCATTATTGGATATGGGTAGTGGCCGCTTAATGGGCTTTATAGACAATGTGGCACCTAGTGCTTCCGATTTAAAACCCGAACAAAGCGAAGAAGGAGAGTTGGTGGCTCCTAAAGTAGACGCGCCCACAACCTTGTTTGTCTTTAAGACACTGTTCGAACCCAATCTTGGGCAGGTTTCCTTCTTTAAAGTAAAGGCCGGCGAAGTAAAGGTGAATGATAAATTCTATAACCAGAGAACCAATGAAATGGAGATGGTGAATAACCTTTACATTATGGATGGTAAAACCAAGCATCCTGTAAATAGACTAACAGTGGGGGATATTGGTGCGACTACCAAACTAAAAGGCACCGAAACAAACGATACCTTATCGCAAAATGAAAATGGGCCTACCATTAAACCCATTCAATTTCCTCAATCGCGGTTAGAAAAATCGGTTTCTGCAAACAGTAGTAGCGAAGAGGAGAAACTCAACGAAGCATTGCGACGCATTAACAGTCAAGATCCTACCATTACCATGCAGTACAATCCCGAAACCCAACAAACCATCGTGGGCTGTCAAGGAGAATTGCATTTATCGGTTTTGGAATGGCAATTAGAAAACAGCTATGGACTTAAATGCAATTTCCAAGCGCCTCGCATATCGTATCGGGAAACCATACAGCGGTCTGCCAACGCCAATTACCGCCATAAAAAACAATCGGGAGGGTCTGGCCAGTTTGCTCAAGTGCATTTAAAAATAGAACCGTATTATGAAGGAATGCAAGAACCAGAAGGGTTTAACATTCGAGGGAAGAATGAAATAGACCTAGACTGGGGTGGTAAATTGGTATTCTATAATTGTATTGTGGGAGGTGTTATCGACACCCGATTTTTACCTTCTATTATGAAAGGCATTTTGGAAGTCATGGAGCAAGGTCCATTAACCAAATCCTATGCACGAGACATACGCGTAATGGTGTACGACGGAAAAATGCACTCGGTAGACTCTAACGACATTTCGTTTAAAATTGCGGGAGCAACCGCCTTTAAAGATGCCTTTAAACAAGCAAACCCAAAATTATTAGAACCTATTTTGGATGTGAGTATTAAAGTTCCAGAATCGATGGTTGGTAATGTGATGACCGAATTACAAACGCGTCGTGCCATGATTCAAGGAATTAATAGTGAGGACCAATATCAAATCCTGAAGGCAATGATACCTAAGGCCGAAATGAGTGATTTTTCAACCAAATTGAGGTCTGTCACACAAGGACGTGCGAATTTCACATCTACATTTTCAAAGTACGATGCAGTACCCACGCACGTTCAAAAGGAATTGGTGGCTTTAAATGAGTCGCAAGAATAGTGAATATTCTTGTTAAATCTTCAACTAGATAGGGGGTTTTAGTAGTACTTTTATTCCATCATTCTAAATAGAAAGAAACAACTATGGAAGAACAGCTTAAAGAGCTATTATTTAACCCTACCGTTGGGAAGATAGCAACAGTGGTAATAGGGGTGGTTATTATTTGGCTCGTCATTAAGATGATTCAAAAAAACCTAATCACAAAAATAAAGGAAGACAATAACAGGTATCGCGCAAAGAAGCTCGGGAGTTTTATAGGATTCTTTTTAACCATCGTCCTAATTACGGTAGTGTATAGCAATAAATTAGGCGGACTTACAGTTGCCTTGGGAGTTGCGGGTGCGGGGATTGCTTTTTCATTACAGGAGGTCATTACATCCTTTGCCGGCTGGTTGGCTATTATACTAGGAGGCTTTTATAAATCGGGGGATCGTGTGCAGTTAGGCGGAATTAAAGGAGATGTGATGGATATTGGCGTGTTACGAACCACCTTAATGGAAACCGGGCAGTGGGTAGATGGCGATTTGTATAACGGACGTATTGTACTAATTGCCAACAGCTATGTGTTTAAAGAGCCTGTTTTTAACTATTCTGGAGATTTTCCTTTTTTGTGGGACGAGATTAAAATTCCCATACAATACGGTAGCAATTACGAAAAAACCACACAGATACTATTAAAAGTAGGAAATGAAGTGGCAGGAGATCTTTCTACCAAATCTAGAGAGCAATGGCAAGAATTAAAATCAAAATATAGATTGGAAGAAGCACAAACCGAACCCATGGTATCGTTAGTTGCTAATGACAATTGGGTAGAATATACGTTGCGTTATATTGTAAACTACAAAAAGAGACGCGCTACAAAAACAGCGCTATACACCAAAATTCTAACAGAGGTCGATGCCACCCAGGGAGAAATTAAATTTGCTTCGGCCACATTTGAATTGGTAGGAGCACCAGACTTTAAGGTAAATCTACAAAACAAAGTCTAGGTATAAGGAGGTGTGTAACAGCTACGTATAACATCCTAAGATTCCTGTATATCATAAAAGAAGGAGTGACTCTCAAAATATTCTATTTTACATAATATACATTATAGAACATTTCCATACATCAGGATTTACGTATAGCTCCGCTATTTTGCATAATTACAGATATCACTTCGCGTAAGCGAATTATATCGTTTGTAATTATGTAAAAGTAAATCCCCTAGACATGGTTTAACTAGCCCACCGTTTTTGTATAGCTACGCTATTTGCACATAAAACCAGTTATTGGGCTTCAGCACTATAACGTTCGGTTTTATGTCAAAGCAATTTGGATTTACCTATGACTGCCGTTAGGCTCATATCGATAGTAATTATGTAAAAGTAAATCCACAAGATACTTTATGTAATCAATCTATTGGCTTATTAATTTGGGTACTTTAAAGAAAAAAAGAAGGCGCTAAGCATATTCCTTCTTACTAAAAAAATCATTTTAATATGTTTTATAAAGGCCTTTAATGTTAATATTTCAATAAATTAAGTTTGAAGTATTACACAATTTTTAAAAATAACAATTAAGATAAGTGCAATCAGTCCTTGAAGTAGGTATAAAGGCATTATTGTTTTATTAGTCAAGGTATATTGCCAAGAGTTTTTACCACTAGTATGTTCTTTCTTTAATTTTAAATTGAAATCTATGTTTTTTTCTTTGGTATTTCTAACCTCATCGTAAAGTTGTCGATAGCCTTTTTCTTGGCTTAAGTAATAAGCGTCCAAACCCCAAAATATTATTAATGAAAAATACACAATTGATACAAAAAATATATTAAAATTAGAAGCTGTGAGAACTAATAAAGCAACCACAATTGTTACGCATATACCTTTTACTTGAAAAGAGTTTGTATTCATTCTAGTTATTATATTTTGAATAAAATCAAGATGTTTTATTTTTCCTTCCATTTAAACAATTTGTTTAGTTTGTTTATATTCAATCCAATTAATTGGGTCACCATTTATTCCTTGATTAAAATTTCCTTTTACCCAATTTATAAATTCATTTGCAATATCATTATCAATGCTTTTAGATTTCATGTTTCTACCTTCACTACAAACGTTCCAAAATTTTTCAGGAATTTTAGGAGAGTTTTGCCCAAAATAGTAAAATTCACTTGAAAATAGTACATTTTTACCACCGGTATCATTTTCAAGATGTGCTTGCTTATCTACAACTGAATGAGCTGATTCTTCTTGAATCCATTTACCATTAGCATCTTTATGATAAAAATTATCACCATACATTTGAACTAAACTTCCATTCAAAATAGGTTTTTTATATTGAAATCTTTCATCTTCCCAATATTCTTCGAAAGTTAATTTACCTTCTACTTTCATTGCAAAAATTAAATGATGTAAATTTTTTAATTGTTTACTACCAGTTCCAATTATCCAGTCACCAATATTTAAATTTTTATTTTTTCTTATTGACGGCTTACAAACAGCCAAAGTGCAGTATTTTCCAAAAGGATTTGGCGCTAAACCATAATCGTGATCAATTTTATATGAGAAGTAATTCATCTTTATTAATTATTACATTTTACTTTAGCCATTTTATAAATTGGAGTTCTTGGACTTCCATCTGGTTTTTCAACTGGAAACTGTTTATCTTCCATAATTTCTCCTAACTTATCTAAAGAATTCCAACCTATTGTTGGTCCACCATATTTTTTAAAAGCTTCAGGTAGTTCAACATCTTTGTTTCCATGTGAATAAATTCCAACAATTTTTTTTCCTTGAAGATAAGCCATTCTAATTTCATCATTTACCCATTTTCTTGTATAAGTCTTTTCCCCTATTAAGCAAATAAAAGTTCCAGACCAAGAAATTTGCCTCCTTAAGTGTCTATGTATTACAGCGTCTGAAGGCCTTCGTCCATCCTTATGTTTAGTACTATCAACTGAATAATTACGAATTTTATAACCCTTATCTCCAAGCCTTTGTTTTAAAGCTTGAACCTTGTCGTCATCTTTACCATGATGACTTATAAAAACATTATGACTTTTACTCATAAGTTCATATATTTATATTATCATTAATATTCCATTTTGGTGGATACCAATACTCAATTTCTTTATTTTTAGGTCTAAATATTTGTTTTATTCTTGAACGTCCAGAAATCCCCAAAACATTTGGATGAGCAATTCTAGCATATTTATCAACTTCACAAAATAAATTTTGACAATCTATCAACTGTAAAGGTCTTCCCCATAAATTTTTAAAATCAATATCATTTTTCTGGAATTCTAATTCTTGATTTTCTGTTACATATTTAATAATATCAGATTCGCTATATCCTCCTATATCAGTAAAACACTTTTTTATTCCATCTAATGCTCCAGGTCCTGGAAAAACAAAATCCATTTCATCAAAATCTACGAGGTTACTATAATTAATATCAATAGCATATTGATAAGCAAGAAAATTCCCGATTGTTGGATATTCTTTTAATAAATTAAATAAGCTTTCTAAACTTTCAGATTGCATTACTTTTTCTGTTAAACCATCTTCAATCATAAATTCTATCAATTTTAAATGATTACGATGTTTTTTAGAATAACCAAATATGCTTCTACCAGAAGTCATAATATATGCACCAGAATAAATAGATATTCCATTCAGTAATAAAGAGCTTAAAACCTCATCATATAATTCGAAATTGAACTCTCTATAAGATAAATTACCTATTCGATTTGATAAAAATTCCCAAGTTTCAATTTTATTAAAGGTCTTAAATAATAAAAGTCTAAACAAGACCTCTTTGGGTTCAGAACTATGATTATAGATTACATTTTTAATCAAATATTGACTAACTCTGTCGGATGCTCTATATGCATTTGTGAATTTATGTTTAATCAATATTTCATCATTCGTCCAGCATAACTCATTATTAATTCTATTAAAGAAAATATTTTGCCTTTCTGCAGCAAATTTCCAATATGTTTGATAAACTTCAGATTCTTTAGGTAACGTTTTTTTAATTAAAAATTCCAATTTCTTATATATTTAGTACTATAATATAACTTATTTTTTTCCTAAATAAGTAAGCATTCTATTCTTCTTGCTTACTAATACTCTCCCTCCATTATTTTCAATTAATTTATTAAACACCTTATAGGAATTAAGGATTGTATTTTCCCATTGCTTTGCAGAACAATCTCTTACTTCTAAGTCCTTAACAAGTCTTTGAACTAATTTTAATAGTGTAGTATCAATATTCTTACTGTATTTTAATAGCTTACTATCTTTTGATTCACTATAAATAAGTAGAGAAATTAATTCTTCAATAATTTGTGCACGTGCTCCATCTTCATTTTCATCAATTTCTGGTTTACTTTTTCTTTTTCTTTTTAATAGTTTTCGAACAACTGGAGACCATCCTAAATGTGCTAAATATCCATAATGAAAAATATCATGAAATCTATAACCATCATCTTCATAATTATTATCAGTCAATGGATCTCCTATTAATTCTCCATCACTCATTCTAACTATTTTGACTAAATTTTTACCTTTATCCTTAAATGGGATAAAATTAATTTCAAATTCATCTGGAAGTTTTTCATTTTTAGGGTAATCAGCATCATAATCTGTAAATGAGTCATTATCTTCTTGCAAAAACCGATCATGAATTTTATTTATATTTTCATTCGCAATTTCCTCAAGACTAATTTCATTTTGAGAAGCTATAGCAGATACATACCATAACACATCCCCTAATTCCTCTTTGAGTTTATTTTTAAAGTTACTATAGGAATTACCATCTCTTAACTTCTTTTTTAATTCACTAACAACGGAGCCAGCCTCACCAATTAAGCCTAAATATGTAATTACAATATTAGAGGTTTCATCCGCATTATAAATTTGAATAGTTTTTTTTGCTAAATCTTGATATTCTCTAAATTCCATAAGTTTTTTTAATTAAATTGTTAAGTGTTGACTTCTATTAAGCATTATAAATACTTAAAAATCAAAATAATTTTAATTAATAATTAACTGTGGGGAGAAATTAAATATAGTAAAATTTATATCACGAAATACTTATGAATATAAAAATATTACTTATACCCTTCCTATCCTATTTGTTCAAAAACTAACACTTATTTAAACCAACCCCTTAATTCCAAGGGGCTGGTTTCCACTAAAGGTAATTTCCTTCAAAGGGTACTACCCTACCATAATAATCTGCATCCCATTGCCACTAGCAAGTTCATACAAATCACCATTAATCTCCTGGTAAAACACAATACCCAAAGCAATCAAATTCGAGACGCTTGGGGTAATGCCACCACTTCCTAAAGGGATGTTCACGTTAAGTACAGTGTCCCCTCCTACGTCACCTTTCAGCAATATAGGAGCACTATACGCTGTACCTCCTTTACCGTTCTCCTCTTCATTGTCGGGTTCATAGCTGTCCAAGGCAGCCTCATAAGCATAATTACTTACAAGCCCACTTGCAAGAACCAACTTACAATGGGTCGCGCCCTCAGGAGCATTAATAAAAAAATCTGTATCAAAGTCAGGGATCGTAACCGTAACATCATTACGGTTAGCTCCAAGTACAGGCGCATCATAAGGTGCATAAAACTTACTGGAAAAAACATCCTTCGGGTTAAACTCAAACCCTATCAACTGCTCCTTATTAGAGGCAATATCAATAGTGCGTTCTCCACGTAATCCGGTTCCATTCTTATTTATTTTCTTCATAACACCTGTAAGGCGCGAAGAAATATAACTATCTCCCATAAGCCTTACAACGCTAGCAAACGCTTCGCGTACAGCCTTACCGGTTTTCGCGCAACCACTAAACTCCTGCATATTCTCACGAGTACGCTTAAAGTTCTGGTCGTTCAAGATGCGGTCTCTACTTATACCGCCTTTGGTCTTCACAAAAGACTCCCCGTCTTTTTGGTAAAACGTCAACCCATCTAGGGTTCCTTCTAGTTTAATAAAACTTTTATTCTTTGCCATAATCTTAAAATTTGGGGCAGGCGCACAATGGCGTGTACACCGTACCTGGTTAAACATAAACTATATATATCAACTTGTAAACTGCGCGCTCGTTCCAAGAATGATATCAAAGCATGCAACTGTAAAAACAGTTTTTCAATAAATGTGTGGGGAGTTAATCAATGCCATTTCAAGGCATTAGAAATCCAAATTAAAAACAAGAAATTTAATTTTGCAAACTTTTTCCTACAAAAAAATTTCGCCAAAAAAAGTTATTACGTAGTAATAAAGCACCAAAATTTTAACATTTTAACCCAAAAAAAACAGCACCCCAACCCCCCCAAAAACCAAAAAAATACCCCCACCACTCCCCTTTCATAAAAACCAAGAAATTACCACCTAGAGATACTTGCGGTTAAAGTGCGGTGTAAGTGCGGTATAAGTGCGGTATAAGTGCGGTTTCAAAATACCCAAAATCCCCCTCCCTTTTCAGCAGAATAGGTCGCAGAAAAGCTCTAATTTAAATAGATTACTGTTAAATCCTTTCCGAAGGACTTCTAGGAATAGTGAAGCCTTTAAACCGCCTTTGGAAGCATTAGTCTCCTTATTATTCTACAATAGTTCATTGTGTGGCATCCCTTTTCAGCAGAATAGGTCGCAGAAAAGCTCCGAGATTCAGCCCAAGGGGCGCGGAGTTTTCAAGACGGTTTTGCATAGCAAAAATTCCTCTGAAATCATAGATTCACGGACTCCATAACAAATAAATATACTCCGTAAAAGGCGTCGTTTCTTTTGGTTCGTTTTCTTTAGACGAGTAAAGAAAATGAACAATTACAAGGGTGTTATTATAATGGATTCCGTGTCGTTGCACGGAATGACAAGCAGTGAGTGAAATTACTGCGCTACGCTCGGAATGACATTAGCCCTTAAAACAATGTATCCTTATCAACAGGCTCCACAATATAGGGTTTGTTGGTGTCAATACCCCGTTTGTACAAATCCCTACTTACGGGATGTGCTTTAAAGGGGGTATTGGTAAACCCAGTGGCGATAAGTTCATTTATTTGGCTTTTATTAAGATCGTCCAGCCAATCTTCAAAATAATGTTCATCCAGCACCAAGGGCATTCTTTTTTTACGGTTATGGATTTCTGCAAAGAAAGGGTTCGCGGGTACCGTTAAAATGGAACAGCTGTATTGGTTCTCCTCTAGTTGCGAATAGATACCAGCAAAAGCAAAAAGATCGCTCCCGTCTTGATACTTATCTGTAGGTTGGTAACAGAAATACGGCATGGATACCCCATTTTCGTGATGGGGTTCAAAAAAGCCATCTACCACAATAAGACAACGATGTTCTTCGATGCTGTCTTTATAGGTGTTAGACTCAAACACCGTTTCGCTTTTGGCGTTAAGGGTGTTGTATTTCTTTAAAAAGGCTAAGGGGTCACCACTCGCCCACTCTGGTACCAATCCCCACATAGCAGGAATGATAACAGTTGGGTCGTGAGTAGGAATGATTTGTAGGTTGTTATGCGTAAAGCCAGACATATGAAAAAAGGGATCATAGGTGGCATCCAGCATCTTCGCAACTTCCAAACGGTGAACGATTTCTTCTCTTTTTTTACGGAGGCTTGTTTCGAAACACATCCTTAAAAATAGTAATTTTCTATGGTATAGGAGCTTATTTTACTAAGGTTACTTTAACTGCATTCATACCTCGTTGTCCTTTTTCGAGTTCAAAAGAAACGGCGTTACCTTCGTTAATTTCATCTATTAAGCCGCTTACGTGGGTGAAGTATTTTTCTTGATTCTCTCCATCAACTATAAATCCGAAGCCTTTGGAGTGATCAAAAAAGGATACGGTTCCTTTTCGTACAGGATCGAAGGCTTCTCTGTCTTCGTCTGTCATTTTAGGAACGCCAATAACGATGTCATCTGCGGCTACTTTTACTTTTTTGGAAGGGTCTGGCGGAGTATCTACTAGATTACCCATATGGTCCACATAGGCAAATTCGATACCTGCGGTTCCGTTTTCTTCTTTTTCTAACTTACGGGCTTCCATCTTTTTTCGTTTGTCTTCCCGTTTTTTAGCACGTTTTTTTTCTTTTTCAGTTTTACTATACGTTTGTTGCGATTTTCCCAATGTTATGTTTTAAGGATTAATGGTACATTATAGCTTTTATATTTTAAATTCCCTATTTATTTTAAATAAATTTTTAGGGTCAATACAAATTTAAGATAAAAACTACAGCTCTTTAAATGACTTCCAGTTTATACCCTACCCCATGTACGTTGGTAATTTGTAGCTTCGGGTCTGTTTGTAGTTTTTTACGGAGTTTTGAAATATAGGTATCTAGGCTTCGTCCTACCACCACCCCATGGTCTTCCCATACTTTTTTGGTGAGCTCTTCACGAGAGATGGTTTGGTTTGGCTTTTCAGCAAAAATGATGAGAATTTCGCATTCTTTTTTGGAGAGCGGTATAGTTTTATTCTCCCTTACCAAAAGATGTTGTTCTGGGTACAATAAAAAATTGCCTAAGGTTAAGGCATTATTTTCATCAAGAGTATTGGTTTTAGGAAGCTTCTTTTTAAAGACAATAACTCCCACAGGAACAAACGCCACAAATAGCAATAGATATAACAAGGAAGGTTTATTGAAAATACCTTGATTCCCCTCTTTGGATGCCGTGCTCATGGTGCTTGCTATAAAATGAACTTTCACTTTATAGCATTGTTTTGGTAAGGTGCGCCCTTTACAAGGGATTATACTTTCCTCTTCATTAGCTTTCATTTCGTAACTATAGGCCACTTCCCCATCGATACATTGCAATACTTCTACGCGGTAATAATTGGGAAGGTTTGCCTTTATGAAGATAGCTTCAATGAGGTCTAAAAGCGCATCGGGTTCAATCTCTAAAGGCTTTTCGAAGGAAAGTTGGTAGGTATCATTATTTTGTGCTATGATGGGCAGCACCAAGGAAGTGGAATCTCCTTGAACCAATAGCAATTGATTACCCACTTCACGCAATGAGATTTTAGCCCGTTCGGGGAAGTCGTTTTGTAGCGTTTGGCTATTCGGAAACAAGCCAACAAACACCAAAAAAACGGCTAATCCGGCAAATGAAAATAGTGTGTCGCCTTTAAACATACTGTAAAGTACGTGGATTTTGGGCAATTTTCACAGGGGTTGACACTTCTTTTACATTCTTTTGACAGTTTTGAACCATAAGAAACCTAGTTTTACTAAAAACTAGAAATATGAAAAACATCATTACACTTATTGCATTCAGTTTTTCACTACTTAGCATAAGTCAGGAGACGGAACTCGTTATTGTAAAGGCCAATAGTACTTGGGGGAAAGAAATTATTCCTTTTCCCATTGAATGGGCTCCTAAATTCACTTTTGAAGGATTTGAAGAGCTTCGCTTTGCACCAGAATGGGATAAAAAAGAAAGTGAACAATTTTGGACCTTGGTAATGGCTTGGGAAGTTAATACCGACGTCCCTTTAACTGAAAAATCCATAGCCTTTAATTTTGAGCACTATTTTGATGCATTAATGAACCCCAACCATTGGGCAACCACTTTTCCTGCTCCTAGCCTTTTATTGGTTGATATTACAAATAAGGATTATCTTTTAAAGGATAAGCCTACAAAATATAAAGGGAAACTAAAGGTGTTTGATGGTTTCCACAGTGGGGAAATGATTTCTTTAAACCTTTTAGCCGAAGTTCTTTTTTGTCCAAATAAGCAAAAATCGATTATCCTTTTTAGAATATCTCCTCAAAATACTTCTGCCCCCATATGGAATGAACTCAATGCTATTGAGGTTTTACCCGAAGTCTGTCAATAATATCAATAACCTTTTACTTTTGGCGAATGGGCAATTGAATGTATGAAGGATACTTTTTTGAATGATGCACGGTATACCTTCAGATTCGTCATAATTATTTCCTCCGGTATTGAAATTACTATCACCTTTTGAATAAAAAGGAGAAATAAGAAAAGAAATGAAATACGGCACAACTTCATAATGATTCGGTTTGATTCGAACCATTAAAGTCAACCAAAAAAAGACTCTTGAAAGCATATTCCTTTCATTCCTAAAAAGATTGAAATAAAAAAGCCATCACGAATGATGGCTTTACTAATAGTATTGAGTTTGACTCTTAGATTAAACTCACTTTAACAGCGCTTAATCCTCTATCACCTTTTTCGATGTCGAATTTTACTTCATCGTTTTCTCTAATATCATCTAGAAGATTTGTGGAATGCACAAATACTTCTTCGTTAGTGTCTTTTACTGTAATAAAACCAAAACCTTTGGCTGTGTTGAAAAACTTTACTGTACCTTCTTTCATAATGGTTACTTTATTGTTATTTATTAATTTATTTATAAATTGTTTTATCATTATTTCTGTTTTAAAATTAAAATTCATTGTTAATTACTTTTCTCGTTCTACAAAGTGAACCGAATTACATTTATCTGCGTTTTACCATCGTATAAAAATTGAGCGGGAGTATTGATTAAGCCCTTTACTATTGTAATGAAGTAAACCAAATTATAAGTTAAGCTATAATTAATTTAAGTCATATACGCTTTATTGTGCGACAACAATTATATTATAAGGAAAGCAAAGGATTGATTAAATTCTGAAGAATAATAAAAAAAGAAAAGCCGTTCTAATAACTAATTGACGTAAAGGTACTGTAAATAAATGACACATCTCCTATTAATTGTGAAAACGACGGTGATTTGAGATAAAGTCTATAAAAAACGAACCCCATAATTTTAAAACTATGGGGTTCATTAACAGGTAGATTGTTACTAACTTAAACTAGTATTCAACACTATTTCTGTGTTTAGTAGTTTTGAAATTGGACAAACTTCCTTTGCTTTTACTGCAATTTTTTCAAATTCTTCAGCTGAAATGTTTGGAACTTTTCCTTCAAGATTAAGAGCAATTTGAGTGATGCTCCCATCTTCAAAAGTAACCGTGGCCCCTACATCCAATGTATCCGCTGTATAGTTTGATTCATTGAGTAAAAAGCTTAATTGCATGGCAAAACAGCCTGCATGAGCCGCTCCTATTAATTCTTCTGGATTGGTTCCTTGTCCGTTTTCAAAGCGTGTACTAAAAGAATACTGCGTGTTTTCTAGTATTGTACTGGCCGTGGTGAGTGTCCCTTTTCCTTCCTTTCCACTCCCCTTCCATTGTGCATTTGCTTTCCGTGTAAATTTCATGTTTTTTATTTTTCATAAAATTAATTCAGTAAGCTTCAGGAAGCAAAAATTTATAACTAAGGTTTCGTTAAAAAAATAAATTGGTTAATACAAACCTTCTAAATTTAATAGTCAATTTAACATCGAAAAATCAATATGATACATAAAGTGGTAAGTTAAAATTCAATAGAAAGTTGCTATTAGAGTTGTTAAAAATAAGGCAGTGATGTTCCACTTTTGTATTGTTATTTTTTATGTTATGGAATTAAATTCAATATTAGGAAATTTTGCAGCGTTTTTAACTACGGTTAGCTTTTTACCTCAGGCAATAAAAACAATAAAGTCTAAGAATACAAAACAATTGTCATTGCCTATGTATTTGATGTTTGTTTCTGGAGTCTTCTTATGGATATGCTATGGAATTATGAATAGTCAAATGCCCATTATAATAGGTAATATAATTACTTTTATCCTTGCGGGTATAATATTAGCATATAAATTAAAAGATGTTAAGTCTTAACATAAAAAAACGCCTCTTTTTAGAAGCGTTTTTTTATGATTTTTAAGTGTATTATTGTTTGATTAGTTTCTTATTGATTGTACCAAAATCTGTTCTAATTTTTACAAAATACACGGAGGGTGTTAAATGAGAAATATCTAATCTTACTGAATTTCCAGTTTCTTCTTTTAAAGCTACTTCTCTCCCCTGTAAGTCAAACACGATAACGCTTCCTATCTGTGCATTTGGTGATAAAATTGTTATCTCTCCTTTTGAAGGGTTTGGAAACATGGATATATCATTCAACACAACTTCGTCTATAGACAATCTTAAACTAGCTCGTTGAAATACTAGGAAAAACCTGTCTGAAAATGTGCCATTACCACTTTCAAATTGATAGGGCCCATCTTTTAGGTTTGTTGTGGTATTTTCATAGGTGTCTAGTAGTAGGATTCCTGCTCTGTTTAAGTTTATTCCTTCTAAGTTGGAAATTGAAATCTCATAGTTTACCTTTTCTTCAATTAAAGTTGAGAACCCTAATGGAATTTTCATTCCTCTGTTAAATGGTTCACGGGTTTGTATACCAAACTCTCCAGTTCCATCCTCTAACAAACTATACAATGATACTACCGTAGCCATTCTTCTACTATCGTATCCACTATCGATATCTGGTGTGCCATTTTCAGAAAATGCGATTAAGGTACTGCTTTGCATTTCGTATTGTGGGGTTGCTACCTCGAGCCAAATTCGATCTAAATTCTCCTCTGTTGCTCGCAATGTATTATTGTTATCCGTTCTGCGCATTGAATTGGTAAAGGTTGCCGTTCCCGCAGCATTTGCCTTTATCGCAAAACCTTGTCCTGTGGCTATGTAGCCATTAGGGGCCGTTCCTCCACTAGCAGCAGCAGTTCCACCACTTAAGTTGTACATTGAGATATCTTCCATTGAGAAATTCATCGCTCCAGCTCCAGGCATTGTTGGACTTGGAGGAGTGTTGTGTTCCCAAAAATAGACTTCGTCTACCATGGCATTTGCATTAATGAAATCGTTAGCCCATATAGCACTTGGGTATGGATTTGCCAAGATATTAGGCGATGCATTTTTGTTATCTACCGGTAGCGGCCCAGGAGTGTTATACAATACTGAGAAATTTACATTTCCGTTGTTTAACGTTCCTTGTTGATAAGTAAAATTAAAAATACCCCCTGGCTGTCCGTAGCCTGCCTGTGGACGTACAATATATCCTTCTCCAGGAGCAATACCTAAAGCGTATTCTTGCCAATTATCATAATTATCGTCTGCAAAGTTTTCAGCCAATGGAAATGCGGCTTCCACTGCGGCATTGGGAACGAAATTCCCCGTAAGGTGGTCTAATACCAAAAAGGCAGTATTCCACACTCCCGTTCTTGTTTCTCCGGTCATTGGGCTACCCATAATCATAAAATCACGCGAGGCTAGATTGGGGGTTGAGACATTTACATTAATAGTTCCATTGTTTTGAACACTTGCCGATGCATTTACTTGTACTACGCTTGCTTGGTGTTCAATAATAAGGCTTCCATCCACATAAATATCATTTTGAATATTTATAAAACTATTTGGCCATACTGTTAGAATACTTCCAGTATTAATAGTCAATGTACATGCGTTAAGATTACCATCTGTATTAGTATCATAATCTCCATTAATAATTACCGGATTGGTGGCGCCCGGAACTCCAACAGGACTCCAATTAGTACCGTCCCACGTTTTGGTAACACCAACACATGGCGATGTAAAAGCACTCGCAGGGCCAAAATAAAAAGTACCATTAAGGCCTGTAAAATCCCCTGAAAGGGTGACTTCAGAACCAAACGCACCAATAGTCGTTACTGGGGCTATTTCAGCAATGGATGTAGCATTTCCCCGGGCAAGAACTAAGTCGTTTCTATCGAAAGTTGGAGACACAGAAGTTTCCCAACCAGCGATTTCAGCTTCTTCAAAATAGAACGTAAGTGTTGTATCTCCAGATCCCGTTGTATTTGTTGGTGTAATTTCAAATGTCTTATCCATTACTAAATCCGGTGAAACACTTCCATTATAGGGTTGTCCACTAGTCCCTGCACGACTCACTGATATATCGGTACACCCATAATCAAATGAATCATTATTAGTAATATCAGCCATCATATCACCAGAAGTAGGATCACTAGCATAAACGCTTCCAGCAAATGGAATATCTATTTGATCTGGGCTACCACTATTAACAGCTGTTTGTATTCCAGTATCGGTGACTGCCGTAACTTCTATGTTGTCTACAGCCATTCCGTATGCCCATGCCCCGCCATCGTTATATAAAAATTGCACATAAAAAGTAGCACTCCCTAAATAAGGAGCAGGGATATTTATAGTGTTATTATTTACCCAGGGAGTTGTGTAAGACCCTCCACCATTTGCCGTCGATGTGTTACTTAATGTTGATACGGTAGTATATGTTGTCCCATTGGTAGAAAAACGGACAGTTCCTGTTTCTGAAACATCTGCAAATGCATGATCAAAAGTAAGGGTTGCCGAAGAGTATGCGCCAGACAAATCTATAACTGTTGTCGTTAATCTATCGTTTGCTTTATTACAGTTGCAGGCATCATCATTTGTGAAAGCAAATATGGTAGCATTCCCAGTTGTATTCCAATAAGAACTGGTTGCTGCAGCGGTATCTCCTGCTTGCCATAAATCGGATCCGGTATTTCCTGTAGTTGTTACATCATAACTTCCGTCATCAAAATCTTCAAAATAAATAGTGACATTGGTTGTACTTGAAGGTACAAAATCATCATCATTAATTGTTAATGTAAAGGTATCTGCACTTGTGTTTGCTACTGCGTCTCCACCATTTGCATTCACAGTGAAATCTATAATGGCAGTTTCATCCCCTTCTACAAAACTGTCTTCATAAACTCGAAGTGTCATAGTTTGAGGCGTAGTTGAACCTGCCGGAAAAGTAACGCTTGAAGTTAATAAGTCAAAATCCACCCCTGAAGTAGCAGTACTTCCCCCGTTCACTGTAAAAGTAACATCTGCATTCGCTGATGCTGCTATGGCAATATTAAGCGTTACATCAATGTCTGTATAACCACATTCTGAACCTTCTCCTGTATTCCCTGAAGTAGTAGCAAATGAAATTTCGGGAACGCATGTGTTAACAAACGCAGCGCCCACTCCAACTGCATACCAAGCGTTGGTAACAGATTCAACTTCGGGTGAACAAGCTCCAAAGGCTGATGTAGTTGCCTGAATGGATAATGTTCTTGCATTGGCAAAAGTGGAATTTGAGCTTAATAGTAGTAGTGTTGCGTAAGCAATTTCTGAAGCATCTGCCATCCCAATACTTGTAACACTATAATTGCTTCCAATATCATTGGTTCCAGATCCGCCCTCAACTAATAGATAAAACCAATAGTTTAAAACACCACTATTGGTGTGAACCCCGCAATAATCATTTCCCTGAGTTGGAGTTCCACAATTAGGATTTATCCAAAAAGAGCCACCATAGGTGTCTGGTTGCCCTAATGACGTAGGATTACTCATTGAACGTAACGCTGGTGAACCTGTACGCCTGTCAATTTCGTCACCAATGAGCCAAACTTCGTCATTGGGGTTGTTATCTGGGCCTGTTCCTTTTGCAAAATATTCAACCGCCGCACCCCAAATATCCGAAAATCCTTCATTCATAGCCCCTGATTCTCTTTGATAGGCTAAATTTGAAGTAAACGTTGTTACCGCATGGCCAATTTCGTGCGCTGCGACATCAATTGAAGTTAAGGCATCAAAACCATTACAACCTTCTGCCACACATGATCCGTCTCCATAAGACATCACAGAACCATTCCAAAAAGCATTATTATAATTAACATCCACATGAACATAACTTCTAATGGAAGCACCAGACCCATTATAACTATTTCTAGCATGTTCTGTGAGCCAATAATCATAAGTCATCATAGCACCCCAATGGGCATCTAAAGCAGCATTGTCTTTTGCTCCATTATTCCATTCTGCTGCGGTCCAGTTATTGTTATTATCAAGAAATTCGTCATAGTTTGTAACATAAGGATAAGTAGTCCCAGGAGCCTGGTTCAAGGCATCTCGAGTAAACACTCCATTTCCTCTAGTAAAATCATTTAAACTGTAGTTGGGATTTTCGAAAGTAGTTTCAATACTTTGGGTACCACTATAACGTGTGGCACCAGTACCTAAAACCAAAGGAGAATATTCATTTTCCGTTTCCAAAGTAGCACAAAATTCTTCCTCTGTTGGAACGGTTATTTGCTTTTCACCAATAAATCCAAAATTTGTAGCATGTTTAATAATGGCATTGTAAAGCAATACCTCTTTAGTTTGAGCGTCTATGTATAAATCTCCTCTACTTATGGGGTTTGTTGCAAACATATCGAATTTATATGCTAGTTTTAGAACCATTGGGCTTTTAAGCTCATTTGATTCATATACGGGTAACAATACAAGTTCCCCAGAGGGTTTCTGGTAGTTGTCCATTTCCAATGCTGCATCCGGATACTCCCACATATAATTTTGTGCACCAATATGTTGCAAAGCCTTTTGAAATGCAGCCTCCGATGTTATGGATGGCGAAGTATTAAAATTTTCTGGAATTGAATAATATTCAGAAGTTAAGAATTCTACATTGTTATTCTTTCCATGCAGGGCAACAACAGCGAACTCCACTTTTAAATTGTCAAAAAATTGTTGCCACTTTTTATGAATTGTCCCTCTTTTATCTATTTCTTCAGAAAGAAATTGAAAGGAAGTTTTGGTCGATGGCTTTAAAACTTCTTTAATAATAATTTCTGCATCCTGAAGCTTTTTACCTTCTGAAGATTTAAATACAACCAAATCGGTATTTGGAGTAGCATTCTTTTGTGCAGCTATTTTACGTAACGGGGCTTGTGAGTTCTTTTGGGCAATGCCATTAAATCCAAATAAAACAACAAGGATAATGACATAAAAACTCTTTGTACGAATTCTCATAAGTTTACTATTTTTTTCAAAAATAGCATTTTGTCGAGTTTTTGCAACCTTTTATCTAAAAAATAACGATTTTTTGTTGAATTTTATTCCAAATTAAATTTTATGGTATGATAAGCTTAACCGCTTTGGTGAGATTTGCCGAATCCAGTTTCACAAAGTAAATTCCGCTTTGTAATGAATTACTTAACGTCCAAGAGATATTTTGCTCGCCCAAACATTCACCAGTAAATACCTTAGCTACTTCTCTACCCATCAAATCATAAATTTTGACACTTACATATTGTGATTCTGAACACAAAAAATTAATAGAAATATTTTCGCGAGAGGGGTTTGGCACTACGGAAAAATAAGAAAGAGAACTCTCCATATCTTCAATAGAAAGAACATTTTTAGGCGTGATGCGAGTGTAATAAACGTCTTGTCCGCCATTTAGGGTATTTGCCCAAGCCACATGGGCAAAATTGTTATCGCTAACCATGTCGAAATAATCTCCCATTTTATTTTGTTGCGGCCATCCAATGGTCGAGTCGAAAGAAGGAGATAGTATTTCATTATTAGACCAAGTTTCACCTTTATCATCAGAAAAGCAATAATACAATCTGGAACTAAAGTTATTGATATCGTCCCTTGTATCCAGCCAAACCACATCTATTCTTCCATTTGGGGCGACACTCATGGTTCCAAACCAGTTGTAACCACCAACACCATCTGTATTTATTCGAATGGGAGCGTCAAAAGTAAGCCCTCCATCGGTACTTTTAGCAAACATGACATCACAAGGATCGTTATCTCGCTTTACGGATGCCAACACATATACTATATCTTCGAAAGAAGCATTTGAAATATCAACATCTACCCAAGCTTGTCCCACCAACCCTTGCGGATTTAAAGGAAATGCAGCGTCTAATTGTCCGTCTAAATCTACATTTGAAACAAAATCCCAAGTTATTGCTTCATTTGGGTCTTGTGCATTACTGGATTTGGCCACAATAATACTTCCTCCACCGGCCCCCGTTACATACAATGCGCCATTTCTATCTACCGCCAAAGTTCCCCAAAAGGGGTCTCCATCTATCATGATACAATCTTCAAAAGTAAAACTTCCGTCTGTGGATCTTGTAAACTGCCCAGGTTCGCAGGTGGTAAAGTTGGAATTCCAATAGGAGTAATTATTTCTATCCCCTATACCTCCTGTTCTATCCATCCGCATCCATTGTTTATCACCACCCTTCGCAGGGAAGGGTTCAGACCAGACAATGCCTCCATCGGTAATTTGATATACATCGCAATTAAAATTTCCTCTAAGGCTATTATAGTAGAAATTTCCTTGTGAATCAAAATCCAAAACTGGATCCGATCTAAAAACCCCTGGATTTAGAACCCCTGGAAAAGTCCAGGTGAGTCCACCATCAAGTGAATATCCGTATCCTGCTTGTCTAAAATTACTAGTAACAGTATCAAATTGTCTCCACCCAATTACAATTCTATTAGGGTTTGTTGGATCCACTGCAATGGAGGGTTCATTTCCAGCATCACCTATAATATCTAATCCATTGGCATCAACATTAACTTGTGAGGTAATTATATCAGACCGTCGAACACTATACCCGACTTGTCGTGGCATAATTGATTTATCAACTTGCACATACTCATCATCTGGCAACTCGTTGTGTATTACTCGCAAACTTTCTTGACTTTTCACAACAAGAAAAGCAAATAAGAAAAGTAATAATATGGATAGAGATTTTAGTTTCATAAGGTTATAATTTTTCTAAAAATACATTTTTTATGCATTAGGTCACTTCGGAATACCTTAAAATAGTGTGCCTTTTTATAAAACAAGACTCATTGTTCGGGTGGAATTAAATTTTTCAGAATTTATCATTTATTAGTATCTTCGACCACTAAAGAAAAAGAAATGCTCAAAAAAATATTATCTCTATCCTTTTTACTTGTTGTTACCACTACAACCCTTTTCTCGCAAGAATATACTGTGGAAATTGAAGACAAATTAGAAAATAACAAATTGCTTTTATATGCCGTAAACAAAAACTTAGTAGATCTTGATGTCTCCATAGAGGTTGAGGGAAGCGGATTTAGAGCCAGAGGTGGGAGACAACTTTTATACCGTGTTCCTGCTACTTCAAAAGTGAATATTGCTACCTTAATTGTTGAAAGAGGTTGGCAAGCGATGTATACTTATAAACTATATGTAAGTGATAGCTTATCGCGCAGGGTTCGCAAAGTGCCTTTTGAATTAATAAAAATTGACCCTAAAAAACCAATTACACTATTTATTCCAAAGAATTGTACAACTAAATGTGATACACTTGTAAGTTCATTGAATGAAAGTCCTTATAAATACCGTAAGGTTATAATTGAAGAAGATGAACGTGTTAAACAACAACTATCTGGTGCGTTGGTAGGAGGGATAGAACGATTAGATTCCATGGAAACTCCAATTGTCTCTATTGGTGGAAAAATGTACGTTACGCTTGAAACCTACGAAGAGTTAATGGCTCGAATGGAGGAAGAAGATGAAGTGAAAGAAAAAGAATAATGAAACAGAAGTATCCTGAAATAGATGCTTTAAAAAAGTTTTACGATACTAATAACATTCTAATACAAAATATAACACCTTCAATTTTTGAAGGTGTTTTTGTTATCAAGATACTTTTAAATGATGTTCCTTACAAAGTCTTTATTCAAGATGAGTACCGAGATCTTAAAATTAAAAACACCTTATTGCATGCTGTTCTTGTTTTACGTGAATGGGAAGTCATTGATGATAGTACCGATTATTTAGATTGGTGTCGACAACAAGGCTTTCCTGTAAAGAATGAGGTTTTAAGACAATACTATCAAGAGACGACTGCCAATATACCTCAAATTACAAGTTATTTTAAGGATAACAAATTAACTTCATTTATTACTGATTTAGACTTTCAATTAAACGCTAGAGCCGCCCAGTTTTTAAGAATCACGACATACAATTAAACTTATTTGTGAGTTTGGAATGTTTATTGGTTTTACCATAAAACCTAAAACCATCATCTCATGAGAACTGTTAGATTCACTCCCGAAATTAATGCAGGAAGTATGGCAGACATTGCTTTCCTATTACTCATATTTTTTTTAGTGGCAACAACAATACCTAATGATAAAGGTATTGTTAGAAAACTTCCCCCCAAATGTCTTACTGGGGATTGTACTGTCCCTGCTAAGGAGCGAAATGTTTTCAGAATATATTTAAATAAGGACAATGAACTCTTTGTAAATAATACGCTTATATCATTTTCAGAATTAACCGAAGCAATTAAATCTTTTATAGATAACAATGGGGATGGAACCTGTTTGTATTGTAAAGGAACCTCTCTTGAAAACCTTTCAGAAAATCCAAAAAAAGCAATTATATCTTTAAATTTTTCTGGGGAGTCAAGTTATAAAAGCTTTATAGCAGTTCAAGTAGCCATTAGCCAAGCATTTATTGAATTAAGGGAAGGTTATACCACACAATATCTTAAAAAAGAATTTGCACAACTTTCGGAAAAGGAATTATTAACATTAGGAGAAATATATCCCATTTTACTCACGAAAGCAACCTTAAAATAAAAGATTATTCTTTAATTACCGTAATAATAGCCCTTCTACCCGTAAGTAAATTCCATTCTTTGGCAGAAACAATAAGCCCATTATCGTCATAAACGTGTAATTCGGCAGTATTAGGTCCAGAGGAGCCTTGATTTAAAGCTTCAAATTCTATTTTATTGATACCTTCCTCTAGGGTGAGTGTAAATCCAGAAAAAGAGCTATTTAAAAAAACACTGGATTGAACAATATCGTCATTTACATATACTCTAATTAAATCTCCATCTACATATTCGTGATCTCGATATTGAACACTAACAAACCGAGCTTCTGTTTTAATATCGCCTAAATTCATGTCCCTATCAAACTCTAGAGATGGCTCTTTATCCTTTGAAAATGCCTTAGGCGCCATATCTGTTTTGTTATCCAGCAATCCATCGGTTTTGGTCATATCCAATTTTTCATTTTCTTCCTCCCCAATAGACATGGTTGTATTAGGGTCTCGTTCTTCTAATGGGATTGTTAATGTAGGTTTTTTCCTTGCTGGTAATTCTAGACCCGTACTTTCTGGGGTATTGGTTTCATTAATTTCGAACTGAATAGAATTTGTATTGCTTTCAATTTGGGAATAAGCCAATTGAATTGCAAAAATACAAGTACACAAAATTAAGCTTCTTTTCATAGGGATTCAACTAACAATATTCAAGCCAAATAATACTAAATATCTTCTTTTTTTGAATCCGCATTCTCTTTCCCTTTTTTCCGAAGTAAAAAATAAAATACAACTAACAACAGCGGAGCTACAATAAACAATAGCACGTCAAAAATATTTGACAAGTCAATAGGAGTATTATTACTTGGGTTAGGCACCTCGGTTGGAATTTGAAGTTTCATAGCGGTTTATTTCTTATAAAAATAAAGAAAATGCGTGGGTTCAAATTAGTAATTCTGAAGATTTTAATAAACATTAACAAAAATGGATGAAATGCAGGTTTAATTAACAAAACCATAGCAGTCTTTAACGAATAATTTTAGTCTACCTACTCGTTATCATCTTCATAAACCATAAAACCATTTACTATGAAAAAAGTTATTGCACTAACCATGACTGCAGGGCTATTAAGTTTAACCTCCTGCGTATCCAAAAAAAAGTATGTAGAACTAGAAAATCAATATAATGATACTCGTTCAACGCTAGTAAAAACCCAACTTGAAAAAGAAGAAATTGAAGCTAAGTATGCCAAGATTGAAGAACGAGTAGCAAACTACAATGCAAAAATTAAATCATTAAGTGACGCAAATGTAGAATTAGAAAATACAAGTTTAAAAAACTATGGTAACGTTGTTTTATCTAATAAGGACAAAGCTCAAATGAAGGCAGCATTGGCAAAAGTAGATGCCAATGAATTGGCACAAGCGAGAACCCTAGAAGATTCCATGAATCTTATTATCTCCTATAATTTGAAAAAGAATCTTGATGATACGTTTGTTTCCGAAGGTGAAAATGACGACATAAGCGTAGACATTGATGAAACTGTTGTAATGATAACCATCTCAGATAAATTATTATTCAATTCAGGAAGCTACAGAATTAATCCTAAAGCCAATAACCTTTTACAACGATTGGCCGATGTTATTAATAGTGAACCTGCTATGGAAGTTCTTATTGAAGGACATACCGATGCCCAAACCGTAAAACCAGGCGCTTATATTAAAGATAACTGGGAATTAAGTGTAGAACGATCTACGGCTGTTATTAGAAAACTACAAGATGATTTTGGTGTTGACCCTGCAAAATTAATAGCAGCAGGAAGAAGTAGCTATCATCCCTTAACTGAAAATGAAACCAAGGAAGGGCGTTCAAAAAACAGAAGAACCCGAATTGTGATATTACCTAATTTAGATAAGTTTTTAGCCTTACTTAGCGCAAACTAATCCATACTTGCAAGCTTTGTAAAAACAGCCCCTCGGGGCTGTTCTTTTTTTTATAGACTATTATTTGGACGGTGGCATAGAAGGTCGCACTTCAATTTTACTTGGTAACGTACGAGGGTGCATCTTTAATAAATCCACTACAATCTCACCAATATCTTCCTGTTGTATCTTCCAAGAATCTTCATCGCTAGGAATTCGCCCATTAAAATGGGTTGCCACAGAACCAGGCATAATGGTACTTACTTTAATGCCATGCTGGCGCAGGTCTAGCATCGCCGCTTGTGTAAAACCAGTGAGTCCAAATTTACTTGCATTATAGGCACTTCCGTTTGCAAAAAAGTTAGTCCCTGCCAAGCTGGATATGGTAAAATAATACCCTTTGTTTTTTATAAGCTCATCTACCGTTGCTTTCAATGTAAAAAAAGCCCCAGTTAAATTTGTTTCTATTGTTTCGTTCCATTGAGAAACTGTAAGTTCATGTACAGGACCAAAATGCCCTATCCCCGCATTGGCAATCACAATGTCAATCTTACCAAACTCTTCTACTATTTGACGTACGGCTTCCATTTGGCTTTCATAATTTCTTACATCTGCCTCAACTCCAATGGCATAAGTAGCGTCGTTTCCATTTCCGTTTAATTGTACCAATGCCTCTCTAACCGTTTTTTGATGTCTTCCAGTTATAGCTACATGAATTCCATTCTTCAATAGAGTTTCAGCAATGCCAAAACCAATACCTTTTGTTCCTCCAGTAATAAGGGCTACTTTACCTTGTATTTTTTGCATCAAATTCTTTTTTTCAAAGATAATGTATCTTTGAGGATTATACACTTTTACTTTTTTATGATAAGGTATATTTCCATTATTTTATTCGGTTTTTATATAACTCAAAACTTTGGTCAAAAGTCTTTGGTCTCAATTGAATCCTTATCTACTGAATTTGAATTTGAAATAAGATATGCAACCCCACAAAATTTTATGGGTGAAACCTTATATCCTTGTGCAAAATGTGTTTTACAACCGGAAGTAGCAAAAGCACTAACACTGGCAAATGACTATTTCTGTGAAAAAGGGTATAAAATAAAAATATACGACTGTTACCGCCCATTAGACATCCAAAAAATGATGTGGAAAAAAGTACCAAATGCCGCCTATGTTGCCAATCCGTATGGCAAAGGATCCATACATAACAGAGGTGCTGCGGTAGATATTACCTTGGTAACCCTTGAGGGCTGTTATGTTGAAATGGGAAGCGATTATGATTTCTTTGGAAAAGAGGCTCATATAGATAATTATAATTTTTCAAAAGAAATATTGAATAATAGAAAGCTATTAATTGATGGAATGAAGCAATTTGGTTTTCAAACGATACGAACCGAATGGTGGCATTATAGTTTTCAAAAAAACTACCTATTCCCTATTTTGAACGAGCCTTTGCCATGTGATTAAAAAATCGTTAAAAAAGCAGTACACGCAATACAAAATGTATCTTTGCAAAAACTTTACCGAATGGATATTTCAATAAAGCAATTTAAAATTATTAGCACACTCGAAGCGCTTTCATTTTTGTTATTATTAGGGATTGCTATGCCCTTAAAATATATATTCGAAATGCCTCAAATGGTGCAAGTTGTAGGAATGCTTCATGGAATTCTTTTTATAATGTACGTTTTGGCAGCTTATTTTATAAAAGAAAAGTTACAATGGCCTACCGCAACTTTTCTTATTGTGCTACTTTGTTCTGTATTGCCATTTGGTCCATTTTACGCTGAAAGAAAATATTTAAATGGATAAAAAAGACATTATTCAATATTCCGAAATGCTTCGGAAATACCTTTACCAACAAGGTATGACCGATTTTTGGGCAACGCTTCTCAACACCATTGTTGTTGCTATTGTTGGAATTATTATCGTTTTTATTCTTGATTATATAACTCGTAACGTTATTGTGCAGCTTTTTAAAGCTTTCAGTAACAAAACGAAAACTACGTATGATGATTTCCTAGTAAAAAGCAATTTCCCTCGTTTTGTAGCGCACCTCGCTCCTTGGTTCTTGATTTGGTATTTAATCCCCATTATATTAAACGATTATCCAAAAACTGAAAAATTTAGCTTTATGATTGCCAAAATCCTATTGGTGATCTTATCTGTTTTTATTTTTAGGAGTATCCTTCGTACTACAAAGAATTACTTACGGGAAAGTAATGAGAAATTTAATGACAAACCCTTAGAAAGCTATCAGCAAGTATTAATGATATTTGCTTGGGGAGGTGCCATTTTCTTAATCGTTAATTTAATTTCTGGTTTTAGCATTGAAAGTTTGGCCTCACTGGGGGCTGCTTCAGCTGTATTATTACTCATTTTTAGAGATACCATTTTAGGTTTTGTCGCAAGTATACAAGTGTCGGTCAATGATATTGTTCGCATTGGAGATTGGATTACCTTCAGCAAATTTGGCGCAGATGGTTATGTCACTGAAATAAATCTCGCTACCGTTCGTGTGCAAAATTTCGACAATACATATACCACCATACCTACCTATAGCCTGATTGCAGATTCCTTTCAGAATTGGAGAGGAATGCAGGAGTCTGATGGCAGAAGGATAAAAAGATCCTTATTCATCAAGCAAAACTCAGTTAAATTTCTAGCTCCAGAAGAAATCGAAAAATTAGAAAAAATAGAGCTCATTAAACCCTATTTAGATCATCGTGAGCGGGATGTAAAGCGATATAACACATCACATAATGTAAACAAGGAACTTCTTATTAATGGTCGAAATCAAACTAATCTAGGTGTTTTCAGGAAATATGCGGATGCATTTATTCATGAAAATCCTGCTATTAACAAAGAATTGTTTTTGATGGTTCGTCACTTAGCCCCAACAGATCGTGGGATACCCATTGAAATATTCTGTTTTAGCCACGATAAAAGATGGGAAAACTACGAACATATTCAAGCAGATATTTTCGACCATTTAATCGCTGCCATCCCCTATTTTGGATTAGAATTGTTCGAAATTCCTTCAGGTAAAGATTTTGAAGGCCTAAAAGGTTAATCCTCCTAATCGTTTTTGTTTAACCGGTCCTTTACGTATTCAATTTGGGTTTTTCCATGAGGTACAGGGACTCCATCTTTATCAAGGTTTACCATAATAATTTTATCAATAGTAATGATGGTTTCTCGTGTCATTTTATTTCGTACCTCACACTGAAGTGTAATTGACGACTTTCCAAAATGCACTACTTCAATTCCAATTTCAACGATATCTCCCTTTTTTGCTGAACTTCTAAAGTTTATTTCACTCATAAACTTAGTTACAATTCCAGGATTTTCTAGTTGAATAATGGTGTACATGGCAGCTTCTTCATCAATCCATTCTAATAATCGACCGCCAAATAAAGTGCCATTAGGATTTAAATCTTCGGGTTTTACCCATTTTCTACTGTGAAATCTCATTAAAACTTATTTTTAGGGTTGTCCATTTTAGGGATTACTAAATTAGTCCCTAAACGGTTATTTATATTCTTTATAAAATGTGCCGAAAGCAGCGGCGATGCCTTTTCAATGTTTTGATGAACAAAGAAATAGATGTTTGCTAATCCTTGTGAAACCCACTCCTCCAGCCTATCCACCCACTCATCCAAACGGTCATAATCACTAGGGTGATTTGCCCCATTATAGCGAATAAAGGCCGTAGGTGTTGTCATTCGCATATGTAATAAATCTCTTCTTCCAGCCGTATCGACAATAACATTTGAAATTTCATTTTTTTCTAAAATATCATACAATTCGTTTTCTACAATGGTATCGTTAAACCAATTCGTATGGCGAAGTTCAATTGCGGGCTTTATATCCTTAGGTAGCATTCTAAAAAATAGCTCAAGTCTTTCAATATTTTTGGGCCCAAAATTATTAGGTAATTGAACAAAAGGCATTTCAAGCTTTTCGTTTAGATTTGAAACGTGCAAAATAAATTCATTCAATACTTCCTCACAATCTGCAAGGCGCTTCCAGTGGCTTATCCCTTGAAAGAACTTTGGGAAGAAGCGAAAATTATCTGGGGTCTTTTCATACCAACCGCTAAACGTATCTACTGGAAAAATTCTGTAGAAGGTAGCGTTTAATTCTATTGAATTAAATTGAGTAGAATAATACGCTAATTCATCCTTAGTCCCACGTGGATAAAATCCTTTTAAATCGGTTTTATTCCATTTTGCACAGCCCACATACACTTTAAGAGGGTTTTTAAGTTTATTTTTTTGTAAAAGTACTTTGGTTGAGGGATGATCACAGGGAAGGGACAAATTTATAATCCCTGGGTCATCTACTTTTCCGAATTTCATAAACCTAATTTTTTTGCAAAGATACCCCTTTTGAAAGTGAATGTAAATTTCAAAAAAAATAATAACCTTTGTAACAAAAATGTAATTTACGATACTTACATTTACGTAAAATCTTAATAAAACACTCATGAACAAGTTTAAACTTATAACGTTAGCCATTTTATGTTTTGGAGCAACTTCTATTCTTCAGGCACAAACTGTAGATGAAATTTTGGCCAATTATTATGAAAACACTGGAGGACTTGAAAATTGGAAAAATGTAAAAACACTATCGTTTCAAGGAAGTGTTAATTTTCAAGGTATGGAGCTGCCTATTGCCATGATTCAAATGGAAAATGGAAAATCTTTAATGAAAGCAGACTTTCAAGGACAAACATTCTATCAAAATGTGTTTGACGGTGAAACCCTATGGGCTACCAACCAAATGACCATGGCCGCCGAAAAAAGTGATGCTGAAGCCACAAAAAACTACCAGAATGATATAAACGATTTTCCAGATCCTTTTATTGATTATGCATCAAAAGGACACTCTGTGGAGTTGGTAGGGACCGAAACTATTGAAGGTACTGAAACCTACAAAATAAAATTGACCAAAGAGCCTATTATGGTTGACGGTAAAGAAGAACAAGATATCACTTTCTATTACTTTGATACTGAAAACTTTGTTCCTATTGTTGTTGAAAAAGAAATCAAAAGTGGGCCAGCAGCTGGAATAATTGGACAAACAAAATTTAGTGATTATCAGGAAGTTGAAGGATTGTATTTTCCATTTTCCATTACCGAAGGTGCTAAAGGACAACCTGGCGGACAGCAAATTACAATCACCAATATTGTAATTAATGGTGAGGTAGATGAAAGCATCTTTAAATTTCCTGCTCCTGCTTCAGATGGCGGAAGCAAAAATTAATTTTATTGAATACAATTAAAGATTCCTGCCTAGCGGGAATTTTTTTTAAACAAAACTCAACCAAAATGAAACATATTCTAACACTCTTCACCGCATTACTTTTAGTTCCTTTTTTTGGAAATTCTCAAGATGTTTCTCTTAAGGGAAAGGAATTATTTGGAGATATGACGGCGCGGCAAATAGGACCGGCACTTATGAGCGGTCGCATAAATGATATCGAGATGCACCCTACCAACCCAAGAATCATGTATATAGGAGCTGCCGGGGGTGGAGTGTGGAAAACCACAGACGGAGGTGCTACTTTTTCACCCATTTTCGACGACTATGTGCAATCCATTGGAGTTGTAACACTGGACCCAAAAGATCCAGACAATACCATTTGGGTAGGAACCGGTGAAACTTGGACACGTAACTCGGTTTCTATAGGGAATGGCTTGTTTAAATCTACCGATGGTGGAAGCACTTGGAAAGAAATTACTGGGTTCGAAGATAGCGAGCGTATTGCATCCATAGTGATTAACCCAAATAACACTAATGAAATATATGTAGGTGTTCTAGGTGCTTTATGGAGCGATAGCGAGACACGAGGTGTTTATAAATCTATTGATGGTGGAAAAACGTGGAATAAGATTTTATATATAAATCCCTCAACAGGCGCAGGTGATGTGATCATGGATCCAAAAAATCCTTCTACTCTTTATGCCTCCATGTGGGAATTTAGAAGAACGGGATGGAGTTTTAATTCAGGGGGATTACATAGCGGTATTTATAAATCTGTAGATGCGGGTAAAACCTGGAATAAAATTCATAAGGGTTTCCCTACGGGTTCGCTCGGAAGAATTGGTTTGGCACTAGCTCCTAGCGATAGTAATATTCTGTATGCCGTTCTAGAAACAGAAGATAAAACGAAAAATGGTCTTTGGAAATCTACCAATGCTGGTGTAAGTTGGGAACATCTAAATAATGACTTCGGATTGGTGGTTCGACCCTTTTATTTTTCTCGAATTACAGTGGACCCTCGTAATCCAGATGTAATTGTAAAAGGTGGCTTAAGCGGATCTATAAGTAGAGATGGAGGGAAAACCTTCAAAGATTTAGGGAATATGCATAGTGATATTCACGATATTACATTTCATATTAACGACAGTGATGTTATGTTTTCTGGCACCGATGGCGGATTCTATCGTTCTTGGAACGGCGGAACTACTTTTGAAATTACCGAAAACTTACCGTTATCCCAGTTTTATCACATTAGCGTTGATAATGAAAAGCCTTATAATGTATATGGTGGACTTCAGGATAATGGAAGTTGGTATGGTCCCTCCTCTTCACCGGGTGGAATTGAAGCCCGTGATTGGAACAGTGTAGGATACGGAGACGGATTTAGAGTTTTAAAACATCCAACAAAGAATATTATTTATTCTGAAATGCAAGGGGCTGCTAGTGTATGGAGATATGAAGTTGATAAGAATAAAACAAAAACCATTCAGCCATTAGCTGAAACTGGGAAACCAAAATTGAGATTTAACTGGAATGCCCCAATGGCAGTAGGTAATCATAGCCCAGATCGTTTTTATATGGGAAGTCAATTTCTACATAAAAGTGATGATATGGGAGATAGTTGGACCATTATTTCTCCAGATTTAACCACCAATAATAAATCCAAACAAAACCAAGAAGAATCAGGGGGCTTATCCATGGACAATAGTGGAGCAGAAAATCACACTACCATTTTTACCATTGCAGAATCTCCACTGGATGAAAATGTAATTTGGGTGGGTACCGATGATGGAAATGTGCAAGTGACTACCAATGGAGGTACGTCTTGGAGCAATGTTACCCCAAATTTAATAGGTATTCCAGCAAATACTTGGGTATATCATATTGAAGCGAGTGTCCACGGAAAAGGGACAGCCTATGCGGTTTTTGATGGACATACGTCGGGTGATTTTAAACCCTATGCCTTAAAAACAACAGATTACGGAAAGACTTGGACCAATATTATTTCAGAAGATATTGAGAAAAATGCCTTTGTACGTAACATACAAGAAGATTATGAAAATGAAGATTTATTGTTTTTAGGTACTGAATTTGGACTGTATGTCTCTATTGATGGAGGGAAGAATTGGTCTAAGTTTACTAATAACATGCCAGCTGTCGCTGTCCATTTTATTGACCTTCAAAAGGAAACCAATGATATTGTAATGGGTACTCATGGCCGAGGAGTAATCATTATTGATGACATAAGTCCGTTACGCCAAATTAATCAAGAAGTACTTTCGAAAGATGTTCATTTTTTTGACACAAAACCTTTTACTATGGTGGAGCAAAGTGGTTTTTCAGGAGGCTTTGGAAACGAAACCCAATTCGTAGGGCCTAATAGATCTACAGCCGCTCGTATTATTTATTATTTGAAAAAACGGCACACCTTTGGTAAAATGGAAATGGAAATTCAGGATATGGATGGAAACAAAATTACGTCCCTTCCTGCCGGAAAGTCCAAAGGAATTAATGTAGTCAACTGGAATTTTACTTCTTCGGCCCCCAAACTGGCCGAAGCCAAAACACTTTCGTTTGCTGGATTTAGTCCTAAACGCGTTCCTGCGGGGAAGTATAAAGTGGTATTAACAAAAGGAAAAGACACATATGAGCAAGTCATAGAACTAATATATGACGAAACTTCTTTAGGCACGTTAGCCGAAAGAAAAGAGCAGGAAGCACTCACCAACACCCTATTTAATATGGTGGAAGATTTAGCGTATTTAGTTTATGAAATTACTGAAACTCAAAAAGTGGCTCAAAATATAATTGAGAATCATCCCAACGGAAAAAAGGATGCTCAAAAATTATACGAAGCCTTAGAAAATCTTCGGAAAGATTTAGTCATCACTACGGGCGATAACTATGTGGCTTCTGCAGAACCAGAATTGCGCGAACGCATGGGAGAACTTTATGCCAACGTTGCCGCTAGTTACGATAGAGTTTCTGGCGCCCAAAAGCAGAATTATAAATTAATTTCTGAAGAATTCAATAAGGAAAAACTACGTTTTAAAGAAATTATGGGAAAAGAAGGTAAAAAGTTTACCTCCTTTTTGGAAAAGAACAATCTTGAAAAGCCTTCAGTTTTACCTAAAGAAGAATATTTAGGCAAAAAGTAACCTATTAAATATTATAAAGCCCTGTTATTATTGACGGGGCTTCTTTTTTTATTGTTGAAATCATTGTGCATAACTTCATCTAGTTGTAGCCTTTTTCACACTTCAAAGCTATACTTTTATTAAAACACATCACCATGGAAACTCGAGATGAAGTGCTTTTAAGTCTTCGCCCTACTATTGTGTCTGCAAAAATCACCTCTGAGATGTCTGCCGACGAAATTTTTCAAAATCAAACATTGCGTCCTGTTACAAAGCTTCAAAATGATTTATTATTGGCTGTTTTTAAAAACTATGTAGCAAAACACAAGAATGTTTTTTATGATCTTACTATTGAAAAGCGGCTAGATTATATTGAGAACGCCATTCACAAGGATATGAAGTTCAGAAATTCTTTGAAGGGAATTATCATAGGGCAATTTACACTTAATGAATACGAAACCTATATTCAAAATTCATCGGCACTTAATAAGCGAATGATGAATATTGTAAAGGATCGTTTAAAAAGTAATATCCAACTCCTAGAATACGCGACCCTCTATTAACTAAGTGTTGAGACCCCGTTTAAGTCGGTAGTGAGTACTTCACTCATATAATCGAAAAATGGGCGAAGAAGTTCATAGTGATGTAAAAGTTTATCTTTAAAATCTGGTGAAGTCACCTCGTTATCTGTAAACTTATGAGAGACAAAAAAACTCTTTAAACGAATTAAATCGATATTAGGATCTTCTTTGCTAAATCCTTTTGGGGCGGTTTTCACTTTATATTCTTGAATAAAACCTCCAAAGGCTTTATCAAATTCTTTCGCTGCTAAAATTTCACGGATGTGTGTAGCATCCATTTCAAATTCCTTTCTAATTCGTAATAAATCAGATGGATTAGGGTCAAAAAAACCTCCTGCCATCAATGTATTTCCTGGCTCAATACGTAAGTAGTAGCCTCCTCTTCGGTGGTCTCCTGCCCTACTAAAACTTACACTTCGGTGAACGTTATAGGGTGTTTTATCATTGCTAAAACGAATATCTCGATTAATGCGAAAGATTTTTAGTTTTTCAATTTGGTCCTTTTGATTTAACCCTTTTTCAACTTCGGCATAAAAGCTTTTAAGTTCTTTTTCATTGTTTTGATATTCTTTTTTATGCTCTTGCATCCAATCACGATGATTATTTTCTTTTAAGTCCTTTAAAAATGTAAAAACAGTTGAAGGTATCGTTACAGGCATAGCATAAATTTATGTCTAAATATACTATATATTATTTTTTGTATTTTTATTTCAAACAACTTAAAAACCAAAACATTATGACAACAACTAACAAACCCACTGCTGTTTTTTGGATAATTGCAGTAATTGCGGTTATTTGGAATGGTCTAGGCGCCATGGCTTATGTCGCTCAGCAGTCAATCACTCAAGAGGAATTGGACATGCTGCCAGAAGCAGAAAGTGCACTTTATAATGATATTCCTGTTTGGGCCACTTCTGCCTTTGCCATTGCCGTATGGGCAGGATTATTAGGGTCCCTATTACTTATATTCAGAAAAAAGTGGGCTAAACCCGTGTTCTTAGTATCCCTAGTTGGGATTTTAGTCCAAATGGTGTATAATTTATTCCTTAGTGGTGCTATGGATGTATATGGTCCCGGCGGAATGATTATGCCAATTATGGTTGTGGTCATTGGGTTTTTCCTTGTTTGGTATTCCCATAAAGCCATTGCGAAGGGATGGTTAAAATAGATAAATAATTATTTCATAAAAAAAGCCCTAATAGGGCTTTTTTTATGCTCGTTTAAGAAATTATAAGTACTACAAGACAAAATTTTAATTAAATACTTCCTATTAGATTTAAACATAAACAATGTATTGTCAATTTAAAGTTAATAAATCAAGTAAAATAATAGACGTTGAATATTCTTACACCTTTATAATTTTGTAAATTTGTCTCTATAGTGCCCCGCTAAACAATAAATTATAACAGCCTAACTCCGTAAATGAAAAACTTCATCATAGCTTTTTTAGTTTTTCTTATTTGGTCATTTTTTGGTTTATGGCTGTATTCATGGCTTAACCCAGTCAAACAAACCGATAGGCTTAGCGACATTACCCCTATTGAAACAAATGAAGAAGTTCCTTTAGTGGGTTTAGACACTTTAGATATTCCTATTACAGACACTTTAAATCTTTCCGAAAATATCCAGAATACTTTTGAAGAGGAACCATTAAGTAAAGGATTACGAGCAACCAATCAGGATGGAGATGTTATATTTTTGTTTTCAAAAGGAATAACCATTTTTAAAGACACCTCTACAGTTGTTATTCCGCCTGAAATTTTAGACTTCAAATATAAAATTAACACCTACCTAGTAGAACACCCGAAGGAAGAAGTTCAAATTCTAGCACTATATGCCGCTTCCGAAAAAATAAAAAATCCAAACCTTGGTATACGAAGAGGAAATAAGATTCGAGATATTTTAGAAAGTGTGGGGATTCCGCGAGAAAAGTTAGCTGTAAAATCAATGATAAAGGATTTTAACTATGATTTAAATGGTGCCTTTCCTTATGGTATCTCATTTAATTTTAAGCCCTTAGACACCATTAGACTTAATTCTTTAAAATTTAGATTGCCAGAAGACAAAACAATTTACCCAAAGTTGGTAAATAATGATATTTTTGTAAATGACGTCCTTAAGGAATTATTAGAAGAGGTTAAAAATGTTCTCTCATCAAATCCTAATGTAAGAGTAGAAATAATTGGGCATACCGATAACATAGGAAATGCAAATGACAATTATGTTCTTGCTTTAAAATATTCCAGACAAGTGCGCTGGTATTTAATTAACAAAGGCGGTTTGGATAAAGATAGAGTAATTGCATTATCTGAAGGAGAATCAAAATCTATAGCAAATAATAATACCGAAGAAGGGCAATTTTTAAATAGACGCATAGAAGTAAAATACAGAGCCAATTAATGAATCCATTGAACGAGTTTATAAATCAATTACCAGATTACTTGGGGATTTTTCTCTTAATGCTCAGTACATTTTTAATTGGTTACTATGCTGCTTGGTCTATTCAGCGTTCTAAATATTCGAAAATAGTAAAGAAAATTAAACGACAGGCTAACCTAAACAAGCTAAATAATATTTCTCCGAACATTTCAGACATAGAAACTATTTTTACCGAAATTAAGCCCAAAATTGTGGAAGTTGTAAAGCAAACTCAACAGGAAACTATCGAAAGAAATAAAGAAGAAGCACTCGCAAAATCTGCCGATGAAATTGTTCAAAAAGCACGAACAAGCTATATAACTTATACCAAAAATAAACCAGAATTAAATTTTGAAAACTTTGGGTTCGGTTCTAAAGAAAACAAAGATGACCTTACTCAAATTAATGGAATTGGCCCATACATAGAGCAGCGACTCAACGAAATAGGAATCTATAATTACGATCAAATTAGCCGATTTAAAGAGGAAGATATTCGCATACTAACTGATCTTATTGACTTTTTCCCTGGAAGAATAGAGCGCGACAACTGGATTGCTCAAGCAGAATCCCTAAAAATATATTAAACAAATGGAATTAAGTACACTTGATTGGATTCTTATATTTTCATTTTTTGCTATTTTTCTTCTTATTGGTGTAATTGTTAGTAAAAAATCGGGCAAAAACACACAAGAGTTTTTTCTTTCGGGAAAGAATATGCCTTGGTGGCTTTTGGGAATTTCAATGGTTGCCACGACATTCTCAGCAGACACCCCTAACCTAGTCACCGACATCGTCCGCCAAAATGGAATTTCAGGAAACTGGGTTTGGTGGGCATTCTTATTAACGGGAATGCTAACCGTATTTGTATATGCAAAATTATGGCGACGTTCTGAAGTGCTTACCGATTTGGAGTTTTATGAATTGCGCTACAGCGGAAAAGAAGCCGCGTTTTTAAGAGGCTTTAGAGCTATTTATTTAGGTGTATTTTTCAATGTTATGATTATGGCAGCGGTCTGTCTAGCAGCCATTAAAATTGGTGGTATTTTATTCGATTTGAAACCTTGGGAATCTGTCGTGTATGCTTCCGTAATAACTGTTATATATAGTTCTATTGGCGGACTTCGAGGTGTGATTTTTACGGATTTTCTTCAGTTTATTATTGCCATGGTGGGTTCTATTTGGGCTGCTTGGTATATTGTTCAAATGCCAGAAGTAGGTGGATTGGATAATTTATTAGCAAATGAACATGTAGCCGACAAACTTAATTTTCTCCCCGATTTTAGCGATTCAAAATCGCTTTGGACATTATTATTAATTCCTATTGCTGTGCAATGGTGGAGTGTTTGGTATCCTGGTGCAGAGCCTGGCGGAGGCGGATACATTGCACAACGTATGCTTTCTGCAAAAGATGAAAAAAATGCTATTGGTGCTACGCTCCTATTCAACATTGCGCATTATGCCATTCGCCCTTGGCCATGGATATTGATTGCGCTGGCATCTTTAATTTTATATCCCGAACTCTCAGATATTTCGAATGCCTTCCCAAATGCTAAAGCCGGACACGATTTAGGGTATTCTGCCATGCTTACCCATTTGCCTTCTGGCTTATTAGGATTAGTGGTTACTTCCCTTATAGCCGCTTTTATGAGTACTATTTCAACCCATTTAAATTGGGGCTCATCTTATATCTCATTAGACTTTTATAAGCGCTTTGTAAAAAAAGATGCTTCTGAAAAAGAATTAGTAAACATTGGTAGGCTTTCTACGGTGGTTTTAATGATTCTTTCGGCATTATTGGCACTTCAATTTGAAAGCGCTTTAGATACTTTTAATATTCTATTACAAATTGGTGCTGGGACAGGTTTAATCTTTATTCTACGGTGGTTTTGGTGGCGCGTGAATGCCTATAGTGAAATTACTGGAATGGTTGTTTCTTTTGTAGTTGCCATTTTGTTTCAAATGGAGGATTTTGGATTAGAAGACCATGAAAAGTTAGTATTAGGCGTCTTAATTACTACCATAAGTTGGATTGCGGTAACGCTTCTCACCCAACCTACTAATATGAATACGTTAGTTAACTTTTATAATAAAGTTACTCCGTATGGTGTGGGATGGAAATCGTTTAAACAAAAGGCTTCCTCAAATTACCATTTAAAAGAAACCCACGATCGATTTACTATTGATTTTGCCTCTATGTTGCTAGGAATTGTATTTGTATATACTTTCCTCTTTGCTACGGGGTATTTAATCTATGGAAATATATTAGGAGCAACGGTATTATTTGCTGTCGCAGTGGTTTCAGCCATCGTTATTTTTAAACTTTGGAAGAAAAAATAAAGGAGCTCCTAAGAGCCCCTATTATTTAAAAAATCTGAAATTGATTAGTCGATACCAAATTCTAATCCAAGTGATATAATATTCCAACTTCCCCCGTCAAGGCTGACTCCTCTGTAACCTAATACAATATCAATTAAATCACTTACAGAATAGGCTGCTCTTGGAGCATAATAAAAGCCTCCATCGTTTCCGTCCGGTGCTAATCCAACTGCGTACCCAAGGTCAGCTCCTAATGAAAAAGCATCAGATACATTAAAACGTGCAGCTGCAGCTATTGGAAGAAAGGTGGCATCTTCGCCATCAATTGTCACAGTACCAACGCCTGTATCTAGTTCGTATTCCTTTCCAAAGTTATGCTGTACTCCTAATGTTGGTCCAGCTGAAAAACTATCCGAAATTTCAAATAAATACCCCAAATCTACCGCAATGGCAAAAGTGGCCACATCTCCAGAATCCCCAACAGGAAGACCTCCAGAAACCCCAGCGGTGAATTGAGCATTTGCTGTAAATCCTGTAACAGCAATAAATACTAATAATAATACTTTTTTCATAATTAAAATAGTTTGATTAATATGTAATAAAGCTATTAAATAATAACATACCATGCCTATAGGTCATTTGCCCTATTTTTCAACAAAGTTGTTAACATATTGATACCCAATAAAAAAGGCAACATAATCATGTTGCCCTCTTAAAAATTTATCTTGTTTATAAATTATAAAAAAGAATATCCCGCAGATACGGTAACTACACTGTTTTTTCCATCCCCTCCGTCAAAGACATCTGTAAGACCAAAATTATACCTTCCGTCTAAACGAATCCCCATAGGTAAATCTATTCCAATTCCAACAATTCCTGAAAGATCAAAAGATTCAGCCTCCGCTATATTACTAAAAACCTTAGCAACATTATCATCTACTACAAAACCAAATTGTGGTCCAGCGTGAATATGAATCTGATCAGTTACAAAATACTTTAATACAACAGGCACATTTACATAATTAAGGTCTATATCATCAATCCCAGCTTCATCAGACTTTGCTCCTTGTGCAGAGTATAATAAATCTCCTTGTATCCCTAGTTTATCTCCTAATTTAGCACCAGCAAAAGCACCAACTACAAAACCCGTTTTGTTACTAAGTCCTGAGGCATCAGAAATGTTAGAAAAGTTTAACCCTGCTTTAAGTCCAAGATCAAGACCCTGTGCATAAAAGGTAGTCGAACTAAGAGTAATTGCTAATAAAATCAATACTTTTTTCATATTATATATTTGTTTGTTTATTCTACGAAATTATAACGAAATTTGTAACTAGCATATTTTTTAATAAAAAAATAAGATTTAACGTGAAGTGGAGTCAAGCCCTTAAAGATTATCAAAACTACTTGCATATTGAAAGAGGGTTATCTCAAAATTCAATTTCTAGTTATCTTTTGGATATTAAAAAATTAATGAAATGGTTAGAGGCCAATACTATAGAAGAAAGCCCCGAAAAGATTACCGATAAAACGATTCAAGAATTTATTTATCAAATAGCAAAAGAAGTGAATCCTCGATCGCAAGGTCGTATTATCTCTGGGCTACGTGGTTTTTTCAACTACCTAATTTTTGAAGAATACCGAAAAACCAACCCCTTAGAACTTATTGAAAGCCCAAAAATTGGCAGAAAACTCCCCGACACCCTTTCAGAAAGTGAAATCGATGCCATTATTCAACAAATAGATTTAAGCACGCCACAAGGGGAAAGAAATAGAGCCTTGCTGGAAACCCTTTATGGTTGCGGTTTGCGAGTTTCGGAAGCAACTAATCTTAAGATATCCGATTTATTTTTTGAAGAAGGTTTTATAAAAGTAACTGGTAAGGGTGATAAGGAGCGATTTGTTCCCATTGCGAATAATACAATAAAATACATTTCCATTTATTTGAAAGAAATACGAGTACGCCAAAAAATAAATGAAAAAGCAAAGGACACCGTATTTCTAAACCGAAGAGGAAATCCACTCACCCGGGCTATGGTATTTACTATTATTAAAGACTTAACCGAAAAAGCTGGAATACATAAAACGGTGAGTCCGCATACCTTTCGACATTCTTTTGCCACTCACCTTTTGGAAAACGGTGCCGATTTACGTGCCATACAGCAAATGTTAGGTCACGTTAGTATTACAACTACCGAAATTTACACACACATCGACAAATCTCACTTAACCAAAGTAATAGAGCAATTTCATCCTAGAAAGTAAAGGTTAAAAAAAGGTTATTTAATGAATTACGCTTTACGACCTCTTTTCCTTTTTGTAGTTTTAAAGAAAAATATAAAACGTGAAGACATTACAATTTACTAATGGTGATACTATGCCAGTTGTGGGCTTAGGAACATGGAAAGCAAAAGGAGACGAAGTAAAGAAAGCTGTAAAAACGGCTATTAAAATTGGCTACAGACATATTGATACGGCCGCCATTTACGGAAATGAGGCAGCTATTGGCGAAGCATTGGCAGAAGTATTTGCTGAAGGAATCATAGCTAGAAAAGATATATTTATCACCTCTAAACTTTGGAATGATGCGCACCATCAAGAAAATGTTTTCCCAGCTTTAAAAGATTCGTTGCAAAAACTGCAGCTAGAGTACCTTGACCTTTATCTTATCCACTGGCCAGTTGCCTTTAAAGCAGGAGTACCTATGCCTGAAAATGCTTCAGATTTTGTACCGCTTTCTGAAGTTCCCATTAGTGAAACGTGGAACAAAATGGTAGAAGCAAAAGAAAAAGGCTTGGTAAAGCATATTGGTGTTTCAAATTTTAGTGTCAAAAAGCTTTCAAATTTAATTGAAAAAGCGAAAGTATCTCCTGAGGTAAACCAAGTAGAGCTTCATCCCTTATTACAGCAAAAGGAATTACTTCAATTTTGTACTAAACACAACATCCTTTTAACCGCTTATTCTCCTTTAGGTTCTGGAGATCGTTCGGAACAAATGAAAGCGGCTAACGAGCCTAATTTGTTTTCTATTCCGGAAATAACAAGTATCGCACAAAAACACAACATTCATCCTGCACAAGTATTAGTGAGTTGGCACGCCAATAGAGGAACTTCGGTAATTCCTAAATCGGTTACTCCCAAAAATATGGAAAGTAATTTAAAGGCAGGTGAAATTAAGCTTGATGAAACCGATATGAAACTGCTAGCAAGTTTGGATAAAAACTACCGGTTTATTACAGGTAAATTCTTCGAAATGCCTGAAAAAGGATACATTAATATTTACGATGAATAAAAAAAGGCTCCTGTTTGGAGCCTTTTTACTTGTGTAACCAATATTAAACTATTTGGCAATATTGACCGCTCTAGTTTCCCGGATAACGGTAACTTTTACTTGACCTGGATAGGTCATATCTGTTTGAATCTTTTGAGAAATTTCGAAGGATAGTTGTGCCGCTTTATCATCACTCACTTTTTCACTCTCTACCATCACACGTAATTCTCTTCCTGCCTGAATAGCATAGGCCTTTTGTACACCTCCAAATCCAAAGGCAATATCTTCTAAATCTTTTAAACGCTGAATGTAAGAATCCAATACTTGCCTTCTTGCTCCTGGGCGTGCCCCGCTAATGGCATCGCACACTTGAACAATAGGCGAAAGTAAATCGGTCATCTCAATTTCGTCATGGTGAGCACCAATCGCATTACATACTTCAGGCTTTTCACCGTATTTCTCAGCCCATTGCATTCCAAGGATGGCGTGAGGTGTTTCTGTTTCGGCTTCAGGAACTTTTCCAATATCGTGAAGTAATCCAGCACGTTTTGCCAATTTTGCATTCAGTCCTAATTCCGAAGCCATGACGCCGCAAAGTCTTGCTACTTCACGAGAGTGATGCAATAGGTTTTGGCCGTAAGAAGACCGATACTTCATTCTTCCTACAGCTTTTATTAGTTCTGGATGTAATCCGTGTATCCCTAAATCGATAACGGTTCGTTTCCCAACTTCAATAATTTCTTCCTCAATTTGCTTGGTGGTCTTTTTAACCACTTCTTCAATTCTGGCTGGGTGAATGCGACCGTCTGTTACCAATTTGTGTAATGAGAGTCGTGCAATCTCTCTTCGAACCGAGTCGAAACAAGAAAGAATAATCGCTTCTGGTGTATCATCAACAATAATTTCAACGCCTGTTGCGGCTTCAATGGCACGAATGTTTCTTCCTTCTCTACCAATAATACGTCCTTTCACATCATCACCTTCAAGATTAAAAACCGATACACAATTCTCTATGGCTTCTTCGGTTCCAATACGTTGTATTGTGTTAATGATAACTTTTTTCGCTTCTTGTTGTGCTGTCATTTTAGCCTCTTCAAGGGTGTTTTGCACATATGCCATGGCATTGGTCTTAGCTTCTCCTTTTAAGCTCTCTAACAACTGATTTTTCGCATCTTCGGCAGATAGGCTTGAAATAACTTCAAGCTGTTCTATTTGGTTTCGATGAAGTTTATCTAATTCAGCCTCTTTCTTTTCGATGAATTTTAGTTTTTCATCATACGAGTGCTTTTGAGATTCTAAATCCGAACTCAACTTTTTATTTTTTGCTAACTCGCTCGAAATTTGAGATTCTTTATCGCGTATTCTCTTTTCGGCATCAGCTATTTTTTTATCACGGCTTAAAATTACTTTTTCGTGTTCCGATTTGAGCTCGATAAACTTCTCTTTGGCTTGAAGTATTTTTTCCTTTTTAATGGATTCTGCCTCTGTATTCGCTTCTTTAAGTATAGCTGCTGCGTTTTTCTTTGCAGATTTCATCATTTGTGAAGCTTGCTTTTTTTCAAGTATTTTTGAAATAACAAATCCCACAATCAATCCTACAACTGCCGCAATTATTATTGTAATTATATTGTCCATTTTAGTTGTTTTGGTGAAATAAAAAAGCCTACATTAATAATTGTGATTTTGTATAAACTCCTTAAAAACAAGTTTAGGGTTAACAAGCTGGTCAAGTATCCGCTCAAAGACGGCTCGCTTTTACAACTTCAACTCACCCTTTTTAAAGAATTCCTGTTGAGTTTACCAAAAAATAATACTAATGTAGGCAGTAACCTTATTATTATATTTTAAAGAACGTTATGCTAAATGATCTTGTAATAGTTTGTTTAAAGCTTCAAGCTTCTCCTCTATTTGTTCTTGATCATTTACTTTATCAATGTCTTTTTGTTCTACCTGAGCTGCAAACTGAAGGGCACACATAGCCAAAACATCTTGTTTGTCTCTTACAGCATAACTATTTTCAAAACGCTTAATCATCTCTTCTATTTTCTTAGTGGCTTTTCTAAGCCCCTCTTCTTGATTAGGGTTAATGGTTAATGGGTAAACCCTGTCTGCAATAGAAAGCTTTATTTTTAACGCGTTCGACATTGATTTTATTGTTATTCGGAAAGTTGAGCAATGCATTGATCTATTTCCCGAACTAAAGCATTTATTTTGAGTTTTGTATCTCGTTTGTATTGGTCGCTGCCAAGCATTGAGTTTGCTGTTTTTAAACCCTCAAACTTTTCTTTCCAATCATCAATTTGTTGTTTAGACTGACGTTGTTGTTCTTTTAAAATCTGAACTTCTTCTTCAAGTTTAAGCTTACTTTGCTTCAGTTTTTCAAAATTATGAAGCAACTTACTTATTCTATTTTCAAGAGAATCAACAATATCTGAAAGTTGAGACATTCAATGAGCTTTATCAATACTTATTTCACAAAGTTAACATTCGGGTTTAAATAAGCCAACTCTTTTTCTGTATTTTTTTGTAATATTGATACGAAGTACAATAAAATCGAAAACTCCCCATTAATTCTTAGTGTAACAACCTCATAAAATGAAGCACTTTATCCTTTTCATTTTCCTTTCTACGTGCTTGGTTCGTAGTCAAGAAAATATTCCAACAGATTATTTTAGCAATCCGTTAGACATTACGATGATACTTTCTGGAAATTTTGGTGAATTACGGAGTAATCATTTTCATAGTGGGCTCGACATTAAAACACAACAAAAAACGGGTTTTCCGGTCTATGCCCCTGCCGATGGCTATGTAAAACGCATTAAAGTATCACACTATGGCTATGGGAAAGCTTTGTATATCCAGCATCCTAATGGATACAATACAGTGTATGCTCACTTAGACAAATTTGATGGTGAAATTCAAAAATATGTAAAGAGAAATCAATACAATAAAGAAACTTTTGAAATTGAACTTTTTCCGGAAGCATCTTTGTTGCCTGTGAAAAAAGGCGACATTATTGGGTTTACGGGTAATAGCGGAAGCAGCGGCGGTCCACATCTACATTTTGAAATTAGAGATGCAGCTTCCCGTCCTATGAATCCTATGCTTTTTGGTATTGAAATTCCAGATACAAAAGAACCACTTATTAACAGTGTTTTCGCATATCCAATAAGCGAAGACGCACACGTAGATCAATCACAAAATCCTGTAAAACTTAGATTGAAAAGACAAAAAGACGGTTCTTATGTCGCTGAAAATATTAAAGCCTTCGGAAAAATTGGCTTTGGAGTGTCTGCTTACGACCAACAGAATGGAGCTTCCAACAAAAATGGAGCCTACCAGATTAAAACAAAGTTTAATGGTGAAGAACGATTTACTGTTCTTTTTAATAAATTTTCATTTGATGAAACTCGCTATTTAAATAGATATATAGATTATAAATATTTTGAAACCAATAAGAGTCGTGTTCAAAAACTATTTAGACAATCTAATAACCCGCTTAGCGTCATTACGCAGGATGTCGATAATGGATATGTGCAAGTAGAGGACGGTTTTGCTTCGGTTTACACTATAGAGGTAAAAGATTTTAAGGGAAATTCGGTGTTAATTACCATTCCTATTGATGGAAAAAAGGATGAAATTCTCACCCCAAAAATAGTGGAAGAAACTTCAGATTACATTTATGCAAATCAGGCAACTTCCATTACTAAAGGAAAATTTAGCATCTATATTCCTTCCGAAAGTTTATACGAAGACACCTATCTTTCTATAGAAGCTAAGGGCGATACGCTAAACTTTCATGAAGACATTATTCCTATTCACAGAAATATTAGTATTACCGTTGATGCTTCAAACTATGAAGAGTCAGATTTAGACAAACTCTACATCGGGAGAATTAATTATAGAGGAACTCCGTATTATAATACTACTTCTCGAAAAGGTTCAAAATTAACCACAGGAATACGAACTTTTGGTAAATATTGCCTCGCCATGGATACCATTCCTCCTATTATTGAACCTAAAAACTTTAAAGATGGGCAATGGATTAGTAAACTTGATGAATTAAAAATTAAGATTGATGATAAAGAATCTGGTATAAGTAGCTATCGTGCCACCATAAACGGAAAATATATTTTAACAGAATATGATTATAAAAAAGACGTTCTTATATATGATTTTAATGACAATGTGATTGAAGAAACCGAAAACAATTTAAAACTTATCGTTGTGGATAATGTGGGAAATAGTACTACATTTGAAGCAACTTTTTTCAGAAAACAACTTTAATTTTTGCTTTTGAAGACGCTACAATTTACCCTACTGCTCCTCTTTACACTATTAACAACTTTAGTTTCGGCACAAACAGCTACTATAAAAGGACTTGTTTTTGATGAAAACAATAAGCCTATCTCTGGTGTAAATGTTGTGGCTGGCGATAGCGGAACACTCACTACTTTTGAGGGCGCGTACATTCTAGAAATACCTTCAAACCAAGATGTTACTGTTGTATTTTCCTATATTGGATTTAAGGACGCAAGATTAACATTAAACTTAAAGCCTAATGAAGATTTTGAGTTTAACCCTACTCTAAGCGTAAGTATTGAACAAATTGGGGTTGTTGAAATTGATATTAAAAAGAGAAAAAGAGTTGAAGGAATTACATCTCTTACCCCTGAAACTATAAGACGGATCCCAGGCGCTAATGCTGGAGTTGAAAATGTATTGCAATCGTTTGGAGGAGTAAATGCTAATAATGAGTTAAGCACGCAATATGCAGTGCGTGGTGGAAACTATGATGAAAACTTAGTGTATGTAAACGAGATTGAAGTGTATCGTCCATTCCTTATCCGAAGTGGGCAACAAGAAGGATTGAGCTTTGTGAATAGTGATTTAACTTCAAGTGTCGATTTTTCAGCAGGTGGATTTCAAGCAAAATTTGGAGATAAACTTTCTTCAGTATTAGACATTACCTATCGTCGTCCCACAAGTTTTGAAGCCTCCCTAGATGCTAGCTTATTAGGGGCAAGTGTTTCGGTAGGTGGAAAATCCAAATCTGGACGTTTAACTGGAATTGTAGGACTTCGATACAGAGACAATAGTCTTTTTGTAAATGCCAAAGAAACAGAAACTAATTTTAGACCCAAATTTGCAGATGCACAAACCTATTTAACGTATAAAGTAAGTAGCAAGTTTGAGTTGGGAATTTTAGGAAATGTTTCTATAAACGATTATCAATACGAACCTTTAACGCGTCAAACAAACTTTGGAACCCTTGCCGATCCTCGTGCATTGTTGGTATTTTATGAAGGTCAGGAAGAAGACAGGTACAATACTTATTTTGGAGCTTTAAAAGGCACCTACGCCGTATCAGATAACTATACAGCTAAGTTTATTGGTTCTATTTATCAAACTACCGAAAAAGAATACTACGATATTCTTGCGCAATATTTATTAGGTGAAGTAAATACCAATATTGGAGATGAAAATTTAGGCGAAGTTGAATTTGCTGAAGGCATTGGCGGACAACTAACTCACGCAAGAAACGACTTAGATGCACTCATTATGAATTTCCAACATAAGGGTATATATGATATAAAAGATAGCCGAATTGAATACGGAATAAAATATACTCGCGAAGATATTCGTGATCGTATTCAAGAATATGAAATTATAGATTCTGCTGGATTTTCTATTAGACCTCCCCTTGAGGACTATGCAAATGACCAGCCTTATGAAGCATACGACTCCCCTATTGTACCCTACACAACAATCAGAGCACAAAATGATGTTCAAATAAGCAGAATTTCTGGTTTTGCACAATGGAGTAAAAGAACTTCTTTAGGGAATAACGAATTATATCTTAACGCTGGTGTTCGCGCACAAAATTGGAATGTGAGTGGCGACGGTATTAAAAGCACAACACAAACCGTATTTAGCCCAAGAGCTCAAATAACATTAAAGCCCGATTGGGATATGGATATGTTGTTCCGCCTTTCGGGAGGGTTTTATCATCAGCCGCCTTTTTATCGTGAATTGCGAGACTCAACTGGAACTGTTAGACCGGGTGTAAAGGCACAACAATCTATTCATATCGTTTTCGGAAATGATTATAGTTTCGATTTATGGGAGCGCCCTTTTACACTTAATTCTGAATTATATTATAAAAGTTTGACCGATGTTAACCCATACACGCTCGAAAATGTTCGTATTCGATATCGTGCAAATAATAATGCAGTAGCTTATGCTTATGGATTAGACCTTCGTTTAGCAGGTGAATTTGTACCTGGAACTGAGAGCTGGGTAAGTTTTGGATACCTTAAAACAGAAGAAAATATAGATGATCGCGGTTATATTTTTAGACCCACAGACCAGCGTTTAAAGTTTGGAGTACTCTTTCAAGATTACGTGAAGATAATTCCCGATTTAAAAATGTATCTCAATATGGTTTATAATACTGGATTACCCGGTGGATCTCCCAGTTACGCAGACCCTTATAACTTTCAAACTAGGTTAAACGATTACAAAAGAGCAGATTTAGGAGTATCCTATGTGCTAATTCACGATAAGAAAAGAAAAGACAGTGGGATATTTAAGTCGTTTAAGGAATTAACTATTGGTGCAGAGATATTCAATATTTTTGATGTGCAAAACTCTATTACAAACACCTTTGTGAGAGATGTATACACCAAAGTTCAGTATGCTATTCCTAATTATTTAACTCCTAGAGTTTTTAATGTGAGAATAACTTCAAGATTTTAATTTTCGACGAATTCCTTTAATGTTGCAATGACATAATCAATTTCTGGCTTTGTGTTAAAGCACGAAAATGAGAATCGTATAGATGGGTTTCTCAATTTATCTTCAGAAAGTATTTGTTTAAGAACATGTGAGCCTTCATCACTCCCACTCTGGCAAGCGCTTCCTTGCGAACAGGCTATGCCTTTTAAATCCAATTGAAATACTAACAATTGAGCTTTATCTTCAGGAATAGGCAAATTCACGCTTAATATAGAATAGGTGCTTTGTTCGGTGTCACCACTTAAACCATTAAAAGTAACGTTGTTAATGCTTTTTGTTAATTCAGTTTTAAAATATTCCTTTAAAGAGGCTATATATTGCTTTTCATTATCCAAATTTTGATATGAAATTTTCAATGCTTCGGTCATTCCTGCAATTGCATAAACTGCCTCTGTCCCTGCGCGAAGCCCTCGCTCTTGACCACCACCAACAATAAGTGGTTTTAAACCTGAATTCTTTCGTACAAATGCAAAACCCACGCCTTTAGGACCATGGAATTTATGCGCGGAAGCTGCTGCAAAATCTATGGGCACTTTTCCAAAATCGGTTTTAAAATGTCCAATAGATTGTACCATGTCACTATGGAACAATACACCATTTTCCTTTGAAATTGAAGCAATCTTCTCGATAGGCAAAAGCGTTCCTATCTCATTATTAACGTGCATTAGGCTAACAAGAGTTTTGCTATTTGATTTTTTCAAAAGAATTTCAAAATGATCAATATCAATACTACTATCCTCTTTATGGTTTACGTATAAAACTTCGATTCCCTCTTTTTTCTGAAGGGATTCAACTGTATGCAGCACTGCGTGATGCTCTAATTTACTAGTAATAATAGTTTGAACTCCTAAACTCCTAACACAACTCTGTATAGCAAGATTATCGGCTTCGGTTCCACCAGATGTGAATATAATTTCTGAAGCCTGTACATTAAATAACTTCGCAATTTCTTTTCTACAATTTTCAAGCAACGATTTAGATGACCTGCCGTATGTATGTGTAGATGAAGGATTTCCATATTCTGTTTTAAGAACATTCGTCATGGTGTGGATTACCTCATTTCGCAACTGGGAGGTTGCCGCGCTATCAAAATACACTTTCTTCATAAAACTCTATTAATCGTAAGATTCTGCAAAAATACATATTAATATCTCTTATTGGCAGACGCTTTACAGAAGAATTCCTTTATTTTGCAATACAAATAAAAAAGTATGAAAAGACTTCTTGGTTTTTTTCTTCTAAGCATCTTATTCTTTGGATGTAATGACGGAGATGTAATTGTTACTTCTTTCAGCTTTGAGGATACCGATCTTCAATTTTGCACTGGAAGTGACTCGTACCTATTTTTCAAGATTAATGACGCTGATACCGAATCTATTTCCTTGCTTTTTCAAGGTGATTCAGATATATTCTTTACTTCAGACACAACCAGCATCACCCTTGATGGCATTTCTAGCTATGTAAATTATAGAATTTTTAATGGCGAAATTAGTCCTAGTTATTTCTGTAATGAAGTCCCACCAACTACGCCACAGGTTATTGAAGAATATCTTGGCAACTCAGGAATCGCCGAACTCATAACTATTGCGAATTATGATGATTTGGACGGAATCGATAGTGACGATGAAGGATTATTGGACACAGATGAAGACGGGATTTTAAATTACTTCGATTTTGATGACGATGGTGATAATGTTCCAACGCTTCTTGAGTTGGATACTGAAAATGCGGACGGCGACAACAATCCTTTAACAAATCCAAAAGATACTGATGGAGACTCTATTCCAGATTATTTGGACGAGGATGATGACGGAGATGGCGTATTAACTAGATATGAAGATGCCGATTTGAATTTAGACCCAACTAACGACATAGATGATGTAACAGTTGGCCCAAATTTTTTGAATCCGAAAGTTTCTAATAGTTATATTATAGATGCCTACAGAGAACACTCATTCGATTTTTCTACTAATATTGTATTAAAAGTTTACAATTTAGTTCTAACCAATGGAAATGAGCAAATAACTTACGAAACTCTTATTTTGGGGAGTATAGAGGGAATACAAGCTGGAACCCTATTAACTACCCCTAACTTCTAAACTCCCATTATGGATTGAGGGATATAGACTTCAAGAGCACCTCGACCATATTTTTGATAATCAGCATCGTAACATTTTAAACCTTCATACCTTCCAATTAAAAACTCTAATTCTGCTCGTAGCACACCCTCTCCTATCCCATGAATAAAGACAATTCTTTGAATTTTTTTTCTAATGGCAAATTCTAATTTATGCTTTGCACCATCCATCTGAATATTTAGTATTTGATAGCTTGATAAACTTTTATGGTTGTTTACCAATTGTTCAATATGCAAATCTACTTCCATAGGAGGTAATGCTCCTTTTTTAACTCTTAGATTCTGCTTTCTTTTGGGTTTTGACTCGATTTCAGAATAGATGGCATTATTAATTCCATCCAGAAATTTATCTTTAGAAATACCTTGATCTATAACTATTTCGTTCCTACTAAAGGTTATTTCAAAACCATCCTTGGTTTCAATTAAAATAGATTTCCCTTTTATTTCTTTAACTATACCCGAAATATCTTCATCTAATACAGAGACTCTTGTTCCTAAATCAATTTTTTTCATAGTTCAAAGAAATAAAAATAATAGCTAGTATTTCTAAAAGGAAGAAATTTCCTTCAAAACAAGCTGATATTTAAAAATTATTATTATTTTTACAACTTGAAATAGAAGGCTTTACCCCAAATAAACCCTTCATAAACATAATAAGTATGAAAAACCTACTACTATCTTTAGCTGTTGCAATGATAGCTAATGTATCTTACAGTCAATTGTATGTTACCCCGAACAACAATGGCACTCCTGGAGACACAACCGATGACACGCCTTCGTATGTATTTGTCAAAAATCAGTTATTATTTGTTGAACAAGATGTCAATCTTGTTGAAAACACTAACACAACTACACAATTAGCAAGTATCTATTTAAGAGATGAATCTCAACTTTTACAAGGAAATACTGCTTCAGCTAATAGTGGCACGGGCTATATTTCTATTTATCAAGAGAGTAATGCCGATTCATATGATTATAATTATTGGTGTTCACCTGTTGGACGTCCTATTAGCACTGGGAATCAAAATTTTGGAATTCTTCGTGTTTATGATTCACTTTCCTACACTAATTCTGTTGTAACACAAACAAATGGGGCTTATAACTCAACATCCTCCCCTCTTAGTATTGCTACAAGATGGTTGTATAAATGGAATCCAATTACGCAAAGATGGCAGGCATTAGGTGGTGCGAATATTAACCCTGCGGGGAGAGGGTTTACTATGAAAGGAACAGATGTTACAGTACACGGCGACCCTTATAACGAACCTCAAAATCAGCGTTATGATTTTAGAGGAAGGCCTAACAATGGTACAATAGCCGTAGCTGTGCAAACAAATCCAGTAACTTTTACAGATGGGACGGCTTATTATTTTTCTCTTACAGGCAATCCATATCCTTCTGCTTTAGATTTGAATTTGTTTTTTAATGATGTTGATAATCAAGAGATCGATGCAATTCGGTATTGGGACGAGGATAGATCAATAAACTCTCATTTGTATATGGATAATAAAGGTGGTTATGGAACTTGGATTCCAGGACCCACGCCATACGTTGATGGTGGAGTTTATACTGTTCCGAATTTTATGAATTATGACAATGGTGGAAATCCTACCACTGATACTGGTGTTGATGGTGCCTCATTCGAAAGACTTTATGCTCCTGTTGGACAAGGGTTTATGGTGTCATCTAATTCTGGTAGCACAGATGCATCGCCAGGTCAAATAATGCTTAAAAATAGTCAAAGAGCAACAAGCTTTATTAAGGAAGGCGCTAGTAATTTTTCGGAATTTAGAAGCCCCGTTGCTGCAACTCCCCTTTTAAGACTTCATGCAATATTTGGTGAAAATACACACTTTAGAGATATGGTGTTAATGTTTCACAATTCTGCCACATTTGATTTTGATCGTGGATTAGATGCCACACACCCCAGCGATGGAGCTATTACAGAAGCGTATTTTACCATAAATGGTGATGATCCAGCCAAGAAGAAAAATCTTGTTATACAAACAGTTCCTTATAAAGGAGGTGAAAATACCATGATTCCAATTTCATTTAAATTAAATGAACAAACTACCGTAAAGCTAATTTCAGCGGAAATAGTGAATCCTCCGTTTCAAAGTGTATATCTATATGATAAACTTAATGACACATATAAGCAGATTTTCCAAGGTGATCAAACTCTTAATCCTGCTTCCATACTTCTAGATGCTGGAGTTTATGAAGATCAATTTTTTATAACTTTTAGAGATTTAGAAGTTGTAACTGACGATGATGATAACGATGGCCCCGTTATTAATACAAGAGGGATAACTAAATCTGTTGATTTCTTTCAAAATAACCCGGCAAAGCAACTTGAAGTATCAAATCCAGATGGGTATGATATCAAAACACTTAACATTTTTGATATGGGTGGAAAGTTAGTATACTCAGAAAGCAATGTTGGGGATAGCACTAAGCTAACCTTTCCAACCGCAAGTTTAAGTGATGCTGTTTATTTAGTAAGATTATCAACTGTTGACAATCAGACTATAGTTTATAAAATTAACGTAATTAATAAATAAAACTTTTAAGACATGGAAGAGTATATGCTCCCTTGTCTTAATAAAAAATTATTCGGAATTGAATGTTTAGGCTGTGGCATACAACGTGCTACAGCCTTTCTTTTTAAAGGAGAATTTCTATTAGCATTTAAAACCTACCCAGCAATATATACCCTTATTCTTCTTGTCCTTTTCCTTATTTCTACATTCTTTATTGAATATAAATATGGAAAGCTTATTAAAATATTGCTTATTTCCATAAACATCTTGATCATAATTGTAAGCTATTTTATAAAAATGTATGCTACATATCACGTATAAATTTACCGGAATCCCTTGTAGCTTAGAGATTTTTGCTTAAATTTAAAGGATAATAACTAACTAATCATATCATTATGGAACAACAAAAATTACCTAATGCAACGCTTATATTAGTGTTTGGTATTATTTCTATTGTAACTTGCTGTTGCTATGGAGTACTCGGTTTAATTTTTGGTATCATTGCAATAGTAATGGCTAAAAAGGCGACTCAAACTTATCTGGAAAATCCAGAGCAATATAGCGGTTATCAAAATGTAAAAACAGGGAAAATTCTAGCGTATATTGGTATTGCCCTTAATGTTATTTATTTAATTTATACCGTTTGGTTATTTGCTACTCTTGGTTCAGACGGAATTATGAATATGCAACAAGAAATGCTTGAGAAATACGGAATGTAATTTTTTAAACTAAATACAAAAAGAAAGCGACCCGTTTGGGTCGCTTTTTTTTGTAACAAATTCTATTAAAGTATACTAGTCCCTATTGCTGCCAAAAAAATGAGTAAAACATATAGAGAAATCCCAATAATGGTCATAATACCCCATATTTTAAAAAATCGTTTTAATGACAGAAGTCCTGTAGTTAAGGTACTTGTATTGTTATCTCGATTAGAATTTTTCATTTTTAATCCAAATTGAAATAAGAAATATGAAAAAACTCCATAAACCAAGGCTAAGACAACATAGATCCCAGCAATAAAACCGGAACCCAAAAGTCCATTAAATGGAGAGTTAGAAAATTCATTTCCAGAAAAATTACTAAATGTAGCACCAATGATTATAGCTACAATAAACATAAATGCGGAAAAAATAAATCCAATTATTCCTAGAAAAAAAGCCCATTTCCCTGCACTGTAAAGATATTCCTTTGAATCAGAGGTTAAACTCAATTCAAATTGTTCAAATTTAGAAGCTTCGCTATTCATACTTTAAATACTATTTTTCAAATTCCTTCAATGTTTTAATTATGATTGAAACACAATCCAAAAGTTGTGCTTCTGTCATAACTAAGGGCGGTGCAAATCGGATAATATTCCCGTGGGTTGGTTTTGCTAATAACCCGTTATCTCTTAAACGAAGACAAATATTCCAAGCCGTATCACTCTCTTCAGTATCATTGATAACAATTGCATTAAGAAGTCCTTTTCCTCTTACCAAGTTTGCTATGCTACTGGTTTCAATGTATTCATTTAATTTCTTTCTAAATAATTCACCCAATACATAAGCTTTCTCGGCCAGTTTTTCTTCCTGCACGACCTCTAAGGCAGCCATCGCAACTGCAGCCGCAATGGGATTTCCTCCAAAAGTGGATCCATGTGACCCCGGTGTAATGACATTCATAATAGCGTCGTTTGCTAAAACTGCTGATACTGGGTAGGCTCCCCCACTCAAGGCTTTACCTAAAATTAGAATGTCTGGCGTTATATTTTCATAATCTACGGCCAATAACTTGCCTGTACGCGCAATTCCAGTCTGAACTTCATCTGCAATAAACAAGACGTTATATTTTTCACAAAGGGTCTTAGCGGCTCTTAAATAGCCTTCAGAAGGCACATACACTCCTGCTTCACCTTGAATGGGCTCCACCAAAAATCCAGCAATGTTCTTATTCGATTCTAGAGCAACTTCAAGTGCTGTTAAATTATCATATTCAATTTTTACAAACCCTTGTGTATAGGGACCAAAATTCTTTCTTGCCACAGGATCGTTAGAAAATGAAATAATGGTGGTTGTTCTTCCGTGAAAGTTATTTTCACATACAATGATTTGTGCATCATTTTCAGAAATTCCTTTTACTTGATAAGCCCAACGACGACAAATCTTTAAAGCCGTTTCAACAGCCTCGGCTCCTGTATTCATAGGTAATAACTTATCAAAACCAAAGTATTCTGTGGCATACTTTTCATATTTCCCCAGCATATCATTATAAAACGCACGTGAAGTTAATGTAAGCTTTTGCGCTTGACTCGTCATTGCATTTACAATTTTGGGATGACAATGACCTTGGTTTACTGCAGAATACGCAGAAAGGAAATCATAATACTTTTTTCCTTCAACATCCCAAACATACACACCTTCTCCCCTAGATAAAACCACAGGAAGCGGATGGTAATTGTGAGCACCGTACTTGTTTTCTAAATCGATTGCTTTTTGCGACGAAGTTTGTTCTAAAACTGCCATAACATAAATTTTTAAGAGTAATAAATAAAAAATTCCTGCTATACCTTTATTTTTTCGAAGACTCGAAAATTCAGCGGAGGAGAGAAATCATCCTTGGGCGCAAATTACTAAATTTTATGTATATTTTTTATAGAAAGACATTACTTTTGCGCCTATGGCTAGACGAAATAAACGGAAAGTTTTTAAAGATATAGAAGTGATTGATGCTGGGGCAAAAGGGAAAGCTGTGGCTAAGGCTCCTGATGGGAAAGTTGTTTTTATAAATAATGCTGTGCCTGGCGATATTGTAACCGTACAAACCACTAAACAACGGAGTGGTTATTATGAAGGAACCGCACTAGAATTTTCAAAATATTCTGAAAAAAGGACAACACCCGTTTGTGAACATTTTGGCACTTGTGGAGGATGTAAATGGCAACATATGGCGTATAAGCATCAGTTATTCTTCAAACAAAAAGAAGTTGAAAATAATTTGAAACGCTTAGGCAAAATAGAACTGCCAGAGGTGACTCCCATTCTTGGCTCCAAGAATGAATATTTCTATCGCAATAAAATGGAGTTTTCTTTTAGCGACAGCAAATGGCTTACAAAGGATCAAATTGAAAGCGATAAAGTTATAGAAAACCGAAATGCATTAGGGTTCCATATTCCCGGAATGTGGGACAAAATTTTAAATGTTTCCAGATGTCATTTACAAGCAGATCCAAGTAACAATATCCGAAATTTTATTAAAAAGAAGGCTGAAGAATTAAAACTTCCTTTTTTTAACACCCGAAATCAAGAAGGCTTATTGCGTACTTTAATGATACGAAATACTTCCATAGGAGAAGTGATGGTATTGCTTCAGTTTTATTATGAAGACAAAGAAAAAAGAAAGTTACTTTTAACTGCTATTTCTAAAGAATTTCCTGAGATAACCTCACTTTTATACGTTGTTAATGCAAAAGCAAACGATACTATTTACGACCAAGAGGTCATTTGTTTCAGCGGAAGGGATCACATTTTTGAAGAGATGGAAGGTTTAAAATTTAAAATTAATGCTAAATCTTTTTATCAAACCAATAGTGATCAAGCCTATGAATTGTATAAAGTAACTAGAGACTTTGCAAATTTAAAAGGGGATGAATTAGTATATGATTTATATACTGGAACGGGAACCATTGCCCAGTTTGTAGCTAAAAAGGCAAAGTATGTTGTTGGCATTGAAGCAGTACCAGAAGCCATTGAGGCTGCAAGGGAAAATGCAAAACTAAATGGAATTGAAAATGCAAGTTTTCATGTGGGTGATATGAAAAAGGTGTTTAACATTGCTTTTATTTCAGAACACGGAAAACCCGATGTAGTTATTACCGATCCTCCGCGTGACGGAATGCATAAAGACGTGGTGGAGCAACTTATCCGGCTTTCACCCAATAAGATTGTTTATGTAAGCTGTAATAGTGCTACACAGGCTCGAGATTTAAGTTTAATGGATGCTTTTTATAAAGTGACAAAGGTGCAACCTATAGATATGTTTCCGCAAACACATCACGTAGAAAATGTTGTACTTTTGGAAAAACGAAATTCTTAATGGCTCTTAGATTTATTTCAGCTTTGTTTTTAATGGCACTCTTTATAGGCTGCACCCGAGATGATATTTGTCCTGAGGATACGGCTACCACTCCCCTTTTATACATTGAATTTAGAGATATTACAGATAGAGAATCGACCAAAGCTGTACAAGATTTGCTAATTTATGTAAATAATGCAGACAGTACCTTAGTCACCACTTCCGCCATTAATGATACAGAAGTTTTAATTCCCCTAGATACTGAATTAAATCTATCTTCATTTCTTTTTGAATATAATAGCACTAGTGAAGAAGATCATAACTTTGATGCAATTTCCTTTAATTATTCAAGAGAAGAAGTTTATATAAACAGAGCTTGCGGATTTAAAGTAATTTACAATGACTTATTTGTGGATTTGGAAAAAGAAACTTTAAATGGTAATTGGATTCTGGATACTGAAATTTTAAAATCAACAATTGATAATGAAAACGAAGTACATATTACTATTTTCCATTAGTATTCTATGTGCTTCATTTTCAATGACTGCACAAGAAACTACTGAAACGACAACAGACACAACAAAAGTAGCTATACAAAAATATGGCTTACGTGTTGGTGGTGATCTTTCAAAATTAGCCAGAACAGCATTTGAGGATGGCTATTCTGGTTTTGAAATTGTAGGAGATCTGCGTTTTTCCAAAAAGTTTTATGCAGCAGCAGAGCTTGGTACAGAAACACGAGACTGGGATGAAGATAATTTAAAAGCAACTATTTCTGGTAGTTACGTAAAATTAGGCGCCGATTACAATGCGTATAATAACTGGATAGGAATGAACAATGCCATCACTGCTGGATTACGTTACGGATTTGCCACATTTTCTGAAGAATTGACGGCGTACCCTATTTACACAACAGACATTACATTTCCTACCGAAATTAGAACCGACCCCATAGATTTTTCAGGATTAAATGCCAGCTGGATTGAATTTATATTGGGAGTAAAAACCGAAATTTTTACAAACCTTTACCTGGGTATTAATGTGCAAGTTAAACGAATGATAAGCGAAAAAACGCCAGACAACTTTGGTAATCTTATCGTACCCGGATTTAATCGAACGTATGACTTTAGCAAGTTTGGTGTGGGATATGGATATAGTTTGTCGTATTTAATTCCAATTTTTAAGAAATAACTTATTGTTTACTTGCCTTTTTACTTCCAGAATACATTTCGTATTTCACTAATTTTGCTTCCAACTTTCCGTTAAATAATTTAATTTTTTGTGAAGGTCGTAATCCTACACATTTTAGCGCATCCATATTAGAAGTAATCATCCAGGCTTGTGAACCTGGATAGCCATGCTTTAAGGTGTTTCCAATATTTCCATAGAATTCTTCGATATTTTTTACAGAAAGGCGTTCGTCATAGGGAGGATTAAAAACTAAATGTAGGTATTTATCATGTTCTTTTTTGCTTTCAAAGAAGTTCTGTTCTTTGATTTCTATAAAATCTTGCAGGTTCGCATTCTTTACATTCTCTTTTGCTTTCTTTATGGATATTGGATCTATATCATACCCTACTATTTTAAAATGAAAATCTTTAATTTTTTTCAAAGAAGCACTTTCTATAATTTCGTATAGATCTTCATCAAAATCGGGCCACGTTTCAAAACCAAACTCATCTCTATTTAAATTTGCAGGGATATTACAAGCTATCATGGCTGCTTCAGTAAGGAACGTTCCGCTACCACACATAGGATCTAAGAAATCACATTGCCCTCTCCAACCAGAAAGCATCAAAATTCCTGCCGCTAAGACTTCATTTATAGGCGCCAATGCAGAACTTACTTTATATCCTCTTTTATGTAATGATTCGCCAGAACTATCCAAAGAGATAGTGCAAATATTTCTGTCTATGTGAATATTGATTCGCAGAGTTGGGTGGTCTAAATCTACATCAGGGCGCACCCCTTCCCTATCTCTAAATCGGTCTACGATAGCATCTTTAGTTTTTAAAGCTATGTATTGAGAATGTGTGAAAACTTCAGAAAAAACAGTAGCATTAACTGCCAGCGAGCCATCACTTGTCATATAATTTTCCCAGGGGATGTCATATACTTTTTTATAGATGTCGTCTTCCGTAAATACATTAAAATAATCGATGGGTTTCAATATTTTAATGGCAGTTCTACAACATAGGTTGGCTTTATACATAAAGCCTGTGTCCCCTTCAAATGAAACATTTCGGATCCCTTTTTCTATAGATGAAGCTCCAAGTTCTTGAAGTTCTTTTGCTAATAAATCTTCCAGACCATAAAGGGTCTTGGCAATCATTTTAAAATTATTTTCCATGTATTGTGTTCAAACTCTTTGCAAAAATAGCCTATTTTAGCAAGGCATTACCAAATTTAACCCATGGTTTATTTACTTCCGTTTTTAGCAATAGGTGTTGGATATATTATTGCGTTACTAATTTCGAGCAAGAAAGTATTGATTCATCAATATTTACTTTCATTTAGTGGTGCTTTTCTACTATCCATTACCTTGTTCGAATTACTTCCTGAAGTTTTTGAAAGTCCTTCAAAAAGTATTGGAGTATTAATTATGATAGGTATTCTGCTTCAAATTATTCTTGACTTTATTACCAAAGGAGCAGAACATGGTCACGTTCATTTACATGATAACCGTAGAGACTTTCCCTGGTTATTGTTTTTAGGATTATCGATACACTCTATTATTGAAGGGTTTCCCATCACTGAAAATGTTGATGTTTTATGGGGAGTTGTCATTCATAAAATACCCATAGCGGTGATTCTTACCATATATTTTATTTCAGCTGGCTACTCTAAAAGGACAACGGTATTGTTTTTACTTTTGTTTGCATGTATGACCCCGCTAGGTAGCTTTTTCAAACATAACATCTCCGTTCTTTCTGATTATTCTACGGAAATAAATGCGATTGCTATTGGTATCTTTTTACACGTATCCACGACCATTTTATTTGAAAGCAGCAAAGACCACAAATTTAATTTGATGAAGCTAACTACTATTTTTATTGGTGTGATCCTCGCTTACCTACTTTAAATGACATCGAGAAATATAAAAAAGAAATGAAACACACTTCCCGCTAGTACAAATACGTGCCAGATAGCGTGATTATAAGGAATTCTTTCAACGGCATAAAAGACAGTCCCAAGAGTATAAAATAAACCTCCCAGTCCTAATAATGTTATCCCTAAAGCCGATTGAACTTCCCAAAGGTTTTTAAAATCGAATATAATTAACCACCCCATGGCTAGATATAGTAAAAGGGAAAGTTTATCATATTTACCTGTGAAGAAAATTTTTAAAATGGTTCCTGCAATAGCAATTCCCCAAACCGTCCAAAAAATGGTCCAACCATTTTCATGTACTAATGAAATAAGCGCCACAGGAGTATAGGTTCCCGCAATTAAAAAATAGATCCCTATATGATCTAGTTTTCTGAAAAAGAATTTCCATTTTTCACTGGAAACGGAATGGTAAAGTGTGGAAGCTGAATACAGAAATACAAGCGTAGCAGAGTATAAAACAATACTTAATGTATCCAATGCATTGCCACTATTAAAAATCAATAACAGAACTAGAGCCACAATAGATAATAGGATACCTATACCATGGGTAACCACATTCCAAAATTCTTCCTTTTTGCTATACATATTGTAGTAACTAATTTTCAACAAAAATAGTATAAAAAAACCCCTCCAAGTTATTTGGAGGGGTTTT